>OKVV01000018.1_pt1 | contig 193500 bp, 156 predicted proteins | sample 1606871 | NCBI WGS metagenome assembly OKVV01 (sample SAMN03281011, study PRJEB24777) | human gut metagenome | isolation source: fecal sample PR176 from 1 month old male Indian infant, caesarean delivered... | place: Singapore | collected 2006-01-13
CGAACAGCAGCCGGTTCGCCGGCTTGGCAAGCTTGCCCATGAAAACCCCTTGGCATCAAGCTGCGAACCGGGGCACGCAGCATTGCGGATATGTCAGCCATATTGTAACCGTTGACCCGCCTGGCAAGCCAAGGCCCTCCCCCAACACGACACGCCCAAGCCGCAAGGGGCGCGGCAACCTGCCGTAGGGCCAAGTCGCAACCGCCGCCCACGCCCAAAGCCCCATGTGCAACAAGGACCGGACAACAAAAAACCGCCTTCCGCCCCTGGTTGCTCCAGAAAACGGAAGACGGTTCGAAAAGCGGTCGAGGCCGAGACCCCGAAAGCGCCGACAAGCAGCGGACGCGGCTTTAAGCCAGCATCATGAACAGCTTCGCCAGCACGAAGCCGATAAGGCCGCATGCCGGGAACGTGATCACCCACGCCAGCAACATGTTCTTGGCAATGCTCCAGTTCACGCGCTTGATGGAACGGCTGGCACCCACGCCCATGATGGCCGACGTGTTGCAGTGGCCCGTGGACACCGGCATGCCGGTGAGGCTTGCGAACAGCAGCGTGAACACCGTGGAGAAGTTGGCGGCCACGCCCTGGTACTTCTCCAGCTTCACCATGTCCATGCCCACGGATTTGATGATGCGCTTGCCGCCCACCACCGTGCCGGCCGAGATGGCCAGTGAGCACGTGATCATGACCCACATGGGGAAACCGCCCGCATCGGGCGTGGAGCTGCCGAAGGAAAGCGCGATGCCCAACATGGCGATGGACATGAACTTCTGGCCGTCCTGCGCGCCGTGCAGAAACGACAGCGCCACCGCGCACAGGTCCTGGATAGCGGTGAAGGCGATGTTTGCCGCCTGGCGGTTGGCCATCTCGAACACGCGCTCGATGATCTTCGTGAACACCCAGCCCAGCGCAAAGCCCGCCAGCAGGGAGAACACCATGCCGTAGATGACCTTGACCCACTCGGAGGGCACGACGCCCGCCCAGCCGTTCATGGCCACCGCGCCGCCGGTGATGCCGGCGATAAGGGAGTGCGATTTCGAACAGGGAATGCCGAAGAACCAGCAGAAGATGCCCCAGCCTATGGCGCCGATCATGGCCGCCACCAGGGCAAGCAAGGCGGCATCGGTGTTTCCCGAGAAGTCGACCATGCCGAACATGGTCTTCGCCACCGCCGTGGAGATGAACGTCATGCCCACCAGGCCGACGAAGTTGAACACGGCCGCCATGCCGATGGCCGTGTTCGGCTTGAGACAACGCGTGGAAACCACCGTCGCGATGGCGTTCGGCGCGTCGGTTGCGCCGGACACCGCGGTAACGCCGATGATAAGCACCAAAATGACGAACAGGATAGGCTGAGCCATAGCCTGCGCAAGAAAGTCAGCAAACGTAAGCGCCATGCAATTCCCCATACTCGTAAGAGCTGCGTCAATTTTTTGACGTACGGTTAACAATACTACATTCGGGCATGCAAGCGCTATGCCTTAGCCCCGGCTTCTTCCATCATCTTTTCTGCGTCGCGCGCCATCGGGCGGCCAAACGTCGACGGTTCCGCCGACAGCCCGCACACGCCGCCGCCCCGAAACGCAACGGTCGGGACGCCGCCACGCAGCAGCGCCCCGACCGCAGAATACGGTAAGCCGTCCGTCTCGGCGTTAGCGCACGCCCTCGGCGATCTGACCGTCCCGATACGCCTCCAGCAGCTGCTCAAGATCCTCGACGCGGCGGCGGATATCGGCGCCGTCATCGGTATCGGCCACCAGCGTGCGATGTTCGACGCGCTCGACCACGCGGCGGCTCGAGTGGATATCAAGCTCCTCGACCACCGCCGCGGCCGCGGACTTCAGCGGCTCGTGCGCCGCCAGGATGAACTCGTAGGAGTTGTCGATGAGCGTGTAGCCGGCGATGCCCGTGGTGGGCTGATAGGCCCTCGAGAACCCGCCGTCGATCATGAACACGCGCCCGCCGCACTTCACGGGGTCCTCGCCGTCCTTGACCTTGACCGGCACGTGCCCGCACACGATATGCGACGTCTCCGGGTCCATGCCGAAGTCCTCGAAGATCCCCGCGATCACGCGCTCGTCCTCGATAAGCGTGTAGAAGGGGTTCTTCACCTCCTTGCGCGCGGCCTTGTCGGCAATGAGGTACAACTCGAACGTGGCCATCTTGCTCTTCGCGAACAGCGGGCTTCCCTCGCCCAGCCACAGGTACCACAAAAGGTCGCGACCGCGGCGGCTCTCCTCGGCGTCATGGCTGAAGAAGGCGGCGCGCACATACCGCTCCATCACGTCGTAGAGCGCGCGGCCCTTGTAGCGGCGGCCGAACACATCCACTTCCTTCAGGCTGCCGTCGGCGTTGAGCGGCACGCAGGCATGGAACATGAGGTTGCCGTTGCGGATTTTGTACAGGCTGCCCACTTCCAGGAAGAAGCGCATATGACGCTGCAGTTTCTCGCATCCGGTGAATGCGGCCTCCAAACGGCACATCACCTCTTCCTCGGCCGGCGTAAGCGCGAAGGGGTTTTGCGGGTCGACCGTGGGGAACACGCGATCGGTCAGCGGGTACTCCACGCCATCGACCACCACGGTGCCCGCCTCGTAATCGATCTTGTCCAGCAGCTTGCGGCTTTCCAGCCCGAACTCGGGATACTCGTCGATCAGCGCCGCCTCCACCTTGAACTGGATGATGGCCATGGCCTTTTGGATCTTCACGTTCATCTCAAGCTCGGACGGCGACAGGTCGGGGTTGCCCTTCAGGCCGAAGCCCACGCACGGATCGTCGCGGTACGCGTCAAGGGCGAAGCTTGCCAGCGGCAGGATGTTGATGCCGTAGGCGTCCTCCAAGATGGACAGGTTGCCGTAGCGGGCGCAGTTGCGCACCACGTGCGCGATGCAGCCGCGCTGCCCGAGGGCCGCGCCCATCCACACGATGTCGTGGTTGCCCCACTGGATGTCCACATTATGCTGCGCCTGCAGCGTCTCCATGATGACGTCGGGCTGCGGGCCTCGATCGTAGATGTCGCCGATGATGTGCAGCTGGCTGATGGCCAGGCGCTGAATGAGCTGCGCGAGCGCCTCGATGAGCGCGATGCCGCGCCCGGTGCGCACCGCCGCATCAAGGATGCCGGCATAGTACGCTTCCTTGTCCACGCCGTGGTTGTCCTCGTTCATCAGCTCCTCGATGATGTAGGCGAACTCAGCGGGCAGCGCCTTGCGCACGCGGCTTGCCGTGTACTTGCGAGCCGCGCGCTTGCACACCGCCACCAGGCGCGGCACCACGGTGGCGTACCAGGCGCGCTCGTCTTCCACGCCCGCCAAGATCAGCTTCGCCTTCTCACGCGGGTAGTAGATGAGCGTGGCCAGCTCGCGCTTCTCGGCCTCGGTCAGCTGATCGCCGAACGCCTCGTCCACCTTCAGACGGATGGAACCCGACCCGTTGCGAAGGATGTGGCTGAACGCCTCGGATTCGCCGTGGATGTCGGAGCAGAAGAACTCCGTGCCCTTCGGGAGGTTCAGGATGGCGCTCAGGTTGATGATCTCGGCCGCCGCCAGCTCCTGCGTGGGGAATGATCGGGCCAACAATTCCAAGTAGCGCTTCTGATCCGCTTCCATGAAAACCTCCTCAGGTCATCGCACAGTGATGGCACGATGGTACCGCGCGCAGCCCTCCCCCGCGCACCCGCACCGGTAAACGGCGCAACCCGAACGCAGGCGCACCCGGCGGCGAAGCAGGCAGAGGGTTGGCGAGCAGCGGGCGCGCAACGGGGTTGGGTCGGAGTCGGGTCACTGTTTTCCCGACTCCCCCTTCTCCGATTTCGCGGCGATAGCGGAGATTTCCCCCTTCCCCGCCCGGGGGCGGCTCGGCTTGCCGCCGGAGGGATACAATGGCAGCAGCTTATCCCGCGCGGCTTGCAGCTTTGCCGCGCTACGCACCGTCGCCGGCCGAGCGCCGGCGGCCCCGATACCCGCAAAGGAGCATCCATGGAACGCATTGCAAGCTTCTCCGTCGACCACCGCGTGCTCGAGCCCGGCGTGTACGTGTCGCGCCGCGACTCCGACGCCGCCACCGGCTGCACGACCACCACGTTCGACCTGCGCATGACCGCCCCCAACCGCGAGCCGGTCATGGACACCGCCGCCGTCCACGCCATCGAGCATCTCGGCGCCACCTTCCTGCGCAACGACGCCGAATGGTCCGGTCGCGTGATCTACTTCGGCCCCATGGGCTGCCGCACCGGCTTCTACCTGGTTGCCTTCGGCGAGCTGGAATCCGCCGACGTGGCCGACCTCGTGCGCCGCATGTTCGCCTTCATCCGCGATTTCGAGGGCGAGATCCCCGGCGCCAAGCCCGAGGAGTGCGGTAACTACCACGACAACGACCTCGTGCAGGCGAAATGGTGGGCACGCCGCTACATGACCAGCACCCTCGAGGTGCTCGACGAGGCGCACACGCACTACCCCGCCCTCCTCGACTAACGCAGGTGAACAGGGTGAACAGGGGACGGAGGCGCGTTCAGAGCAAGCCTTCCATTCCCGCAGATTTACCCTGAACGCACCTCCGTCCTCTGTTCACCCCCCTCTGTTCCGCACGCGTGCGTTCTCTGCTCCCTTCCGGCGCACGCCCTATCCTTTTCAATCAGAAAGCAGCTTATGACTACAAGCTTCAACACCATGGGCATCATCGGCGCCATGGACGTGGAAATCGCGCTGTTGCGCGAGGAGATGGCGAAGGCCGGCGCGGTGAAGATCACGCGCATCGCCGGCATGGAGTTCAACGTGGGCACCATCGGCAACACCACCGTCATCGTGGTGCAGTGCGGCGTGGGCATGGTCAACGCCGCCACGTGCGCGCAGGTGCTCGTCGATCGCTTCGGCGTGAGCGCGCTGCTCAACACCGGCATCGCCGGCTCGCTGGACGCATCCATCAACATCGGCGACATCGTGGTGGCCGACGACGCGGTCAACCACATCATGGACGTGTGCAACCTGGGCTACGCCGCAGGTCAGACGCCTGGACTAGACACGCTAGCGTTCCCCTGCAGCCCGGCGCTGTCGAAATCGGTCGTCGCCGCGGCGTCGGCGATAGGCGCCACCACGCACACCGGCCGCGTGGCCTCGGGCGACCGCTTCGTGCGCGACAACTTCGAAAAGCAGCGCATCACCGAAACGTTCGGTGCGAAGTGCTGCGAGATGGAAGGTGCGGCCATCGCGCAGGTCGCATGGGCCAACGGCGTGCCGTGCGCCATCGTGCGCGCCATCTCCGACAAGGCCGACGGCTCCTCGTCCATGGACTACCCCACGTTCGAGGCGCAGGCGGCCCGCAACAGCGCCGCGCTCGTCATCGCCATGCTCGAGCGGCAAGGCTAGCACGCTCATGGCGTTCGCTACGCAACAACTTCCCGTCATTGCCAATCCCGCCGTTCACCTCGAACGCAGCGATCGCGGGCTAGCTTTGGTCGGCGAAGGGATGGAGCTCATGTGCGACCTTACGAGCATGCTGTCGCGCATCAGGCAGAGCAAACTCGCTCATGAGCTGCTGGTTCGAACAGCACGCGTGAAGGGCGTTGCAGCGCCCCATGCCATAGACGCCACTGCCGGGTTTGGCGAGGATGCGCTGCTTTTGGCCGCCGCCGGGTTTCATGTGCAGCTGTTCGAGCAAGATCCGGTCATCGCCGCTCTATTAGCCGACGGTCTTTCACGAGCCGCCGACAACCCGCAACTGTCGCCCATCGTAGCGCGCATGCGCTTGACGCAAGGCGACAGCGTGCAGGCCCTGCGCGCGCGGGCAACCATGGACGTTGCCGTGCCCGACGTGGTGTACCTTGACCCGATGTTCCCCGCTCGGCAGAAAAGCGCAGCCGTGAAAAAGAAGTTCCAGCTGCTGCACCACTTGGAGTCTCCCTGCGCAAACGAAGAAGAGCTATTGCACGCTGCCATTGCCGCTAAGCCCCGCAAGGTGGTCATCAAGCGTCCGGCGAAAGGCCCCTACCTTGCCGGCATCAAACCCAGCTACTCCATCGACGGCAAGGCCGTGCGCTACGACTGCATCGTCCCCGCCAGCATGAAGCTGTAGAACGTGAACAGGGGACGGAGGTGTGTTCAGAATCGACCTTTCATTCCCAAAGGTTAACCCTGAACGCACCTCCGTCCCCTGTTCACTAGCTCTAGCAATTTGGGGCACCGCACCCGGTGCGCTGCCCCACCTCGGCGGCATGCCTCCTCGCCTCGACGTCGTGCTTCACTCTGAAATCGATGCGCATAAGAAAACCTCCCATTTCTCGTGCAAGAAATGGGAGGCAGTTCAATTGCCGCGCGGGCCTTTTGAGGGGAGGGCGTCCCCACGCGCAAGATGCGCGGGAGGCGCAGAATCGGTTACTCGGTAGCGCGCACCCAGCCTTCAGGAATCTCGGCTTCAAGGTGGCAGCGCGAGCACTGGTTCACCGAGGCACGGTGCGCCTTATGGCAATCGGTGCAGGCCATCTCACCATGTTCCACCTGATGTGGGTTCAGCGTCATGTCGCTGGTCAGTTTCGCTAGGTCGTCGCGCGTCATCACCGACCCGTCGGCGTTCACATGGCAACCCGACTTCAGGCAAAACGCATCGCCATCGGTACCGCGCGCTGCCGTCAACTGCGCATCCGAGCGCTCGCTGAGCACGCCGCCGTACGTGTTGTTGGCCTCGAGCGTGTAGTTGCCGCTTACCCACGCCATGCCCTCGGAAACCTGTTCGCTAAGCGTGGGCACATGGCAGTCCATGCAGCCGGCGTTGGCGTCCACGCGGTGCGTGGCGGACAGCATGCCGCTGGCGTTTTCAACCTGCTCGCCGTACTTGTCGCTAGCCACCGTGCCCGGCTGCGCTTCGTACGTGGCCAGATACGGGTCCATGGGCGTGTGGCAAATAGCTGCGCAGAAGCTGGGCTGGCCGTGCCAGATCCACATGCCTCCACACGCCACTACCAAAACCACAGCCACCACGCCGGCCACAATCCACTTTTTCTTCGGGGGCTGCTTAGCTGAAGCGCCGCCGGATTTGCTCTCATCTTGCATATTCGTGAGCTCCTTTCGAACCTTTTGCGCCATAACGGAACAGAGTAGACAGCCACGCCGCGCACGAGCGCAGTTGCCAAAGGGAGGGTGCGCGTCAGGAACATCGAGTGCGCGCCCCTGCCACGCCGCACAACGCTTATGCGTCTGAGCGGCCGTCCTTCTTCATAACGCCGCCGGCCGCCATATATCCACCCACGAACGCCAGTCCCACGTCGGCGTACACACCGGTCAACGGCTTGCCTGCAGGGTTGCCGTCGCCGGCCGAACCGCCCGCTGTATGCCATGCGGCGTACAGGCCCTCGACCGCCTGGCCTTCGGTGTTGATAACCTGCATGTCAGGGTTCACGCGCAAACCCGCTTTCGAGCCGAACACGTGGCCGCCCAAGATGGCGCCGTAGTACGGCGGCTGGTTCAGCGCGATGAGCCACTCCTTGGGGTACTTGTACATAGGTGCGTAGTCCTCGCCCGCCTCACAGGCGGCGTTCCACTTCTTCACCTCGTTCACCAAAATGCCCTCACGCAGGCCCAGCTCGCGCTCGAGCTCTTCGACGGTGTCGCACTTTTTGATGGCGCCGCCATCGATCATCATCTGAAAGCCCGTGTGCCAATCGCGCAAAAACTCCGGCACGCGATCGATGTACTTGTCGTCGGCCGCAACGGTTTTGGCCTTGCGGCAGATAACCTGACCGAAGTAGTTCTTGCTGACCAGCTCGTCGAACTTGGAGTCGAACACGCAGTACGTCTTGCCGCCCGGCTGGCTCATCTCGATGGCCGCCGTGTCGCACAGGCCCTCCGACGAGGGCGTGGAATCGTTGGTGTACGGGTAGCTGCGCGCGCTTGTGCCGATGTAGGGCACGCGGTTGCCGTCGCGGTTGATGCGCAGCCACGGCTGGCGCAGAGCCTGGTTGCCGTCCTTATTGATGTGGCAGTCCATCCAAATGTCGTACTTGTCGTAATCGCGCCACCACACGCCGCCATCGAACGCGCCGGTGGAGCCTAGGCCGGCAATGTCGCCGCCCACGCCCTGGCCCATGCGGATGCACTCGCCTGTGCCGTTAGGAGGCGTGGCCAAGCATGCGATACCATCCAAACACGACGAGGAATACTTCGTCATCATGGCGCGGTTCATCTCCATGCCGCCAGCGCACAGGATCACGCCGTTATTCGCCTTGATGAACCGCTCCTGACCGTGCTCGCCGCCTTCGCGAACCTTCACGCCGCATACTTTCTTACCGTCCCATACCAGGGTTTGCACGTCGGCATCGGTGCGAATCTCAGCGCCGTCGACCTGGGCTTTCTCTGCCAGCAGCCTCAGCGGGATCAAATTCACGTTGATGCTGTTGGTGGCCGTGGACATGCCTTCCCATTCCAGCATGCCCGTGCCTGCCGGGCTCGGATTCATGGGCACCCACTTCGCACCAGCCTTCTCGTTCATCCAGTCGATGCACTTCGGGCCCTCCACGATCATAGCGCGCATCAACTCGGGGTCGCCGGTCATCTGCTGGCAATCCATAACGAACTCGACGATCTTGTCCGCGTCGTAAGGGTATTCCGGGTAAGCCCACTGCTTGGCCTCGGCCTGCTTGTGGCCACCCAGGTTCGAGAACACCGACGAATGCTGCGAATTGCCACCGGTGTGGCTGCGACGCTCCAACATCAGCACGTCGTAGCCGGCCTGCGCAAGGCGGATGCCCGCATTCACACCAGCCGCGCCCGTACCCACAACCACGATTTCGCGTTCCTCGTCCCATGTAGCGGGAACGTCCGCCGGCAAAATCGGCTCAGCGGCGGCCTCGAATGCCGCGCGAGCCTTGTCCTCTTCCGATCCGCCCTCTGCAGCCTCGACTTTCGGCGCGCACCCGGCAAGGCCGGCCACCGCGCCGGCGCCGCCTAGCAAAGCCGCGCCCCTTAGGAAGCTTCTGCGATCAAGTTCCACGTATTCCCCTTTCCGTCTCCTCTTCATAAGACAGCACATCCGTGCCGCGAATCCTAGTGTAGGAGCCGCGGCGTCCGGCCAGGTGAAGGGGATTTTTCGCCCGTGCATATCATTGCTTCGCGCATTGCAATATCTTTTCTTATGCGTAAAATATGTTTTACAACGTCTCGATTTGAGGGGGGTCGAGCACTTGAATACACGCTATTTGAAAGAGTTCCTCACGTTTTCGCGCGAGATGAATTTCTCCGCAGCCGCAAAGCAACTCTTCATCACGCGTCCAACGCTTAACGAGCACATTGCCGAGCTTGAAAGCGAGCTGGGGTGCGCGCTGGTGGAAAAAAGCAAAGGAAAGGCTGCTCTCACGCCTGCGGGCAAACGATTTGTGAAAACAGCTGAAACGTTTCTTGCCTCGTGGGCGCAAACCGTTGACGAATACCAACATCTCGAAGAGAACTTGTGTACTGTCACCATCAGCTCCACGAATTTACCGTGGCTTGAAGTGATCCTTCACCGTGCACGACGGCACATCGCGGAAAACTATCCGCAAAAAAGCTTTGAAATTGTTACCGACAACGGCACGCTTGCCACACTCGACGCGCTCAAAGGCGCGCGCAATGATATCACCATCGTTGGACGCAAGCGCTTTTCGGAGCAACCCAACAGCCCACGCGAAAGCATTCCAGACAACGCGTTTATCGTAAGCACTGAACCGGTGTACCTGCTTATCGGCGAGGGAAGCCAGTTGTTTGAGCAGGAGCACATTTGCGCGCATGACCTCGACGGCGCCTCATTCATGCTGCCGCCCGACATCTATCAAAGCTATCTGCGCGACGAAGTTCAAAAAGAGTTCCTGCTAAAGGACGCGCACATACAGCTGCAAACCGAGCCGTTCGAGGACCATTTCGAATATTTCTCCAACGACGCCGGCGATGCCATTGGAGTCGTGCCCGCTACGCTCGTGCCGCGCTTCGGCATCAACCTGCGCACCGATTGCAGAATCGTCGAACTTGACGATTTATCATTCATCACCGATTTCTACGCAGTATTTCGAGAAGGTTTTCTTGCCACGGAAAACGGGCGGCTGCTTTTCGACACCATGCGCTACCTTGCCACCAAACGCTAACAGCCGCCGACAAGCGCAAACGAAGAAGAACTGTTGTACGCGGCCATTGCCGCCGGCCCGCGCAAGGTGGTCATCAAGCGCCCGGCGAAAGGCCCGTACCTGGCCGGCATCAAGCCCAGCTACTCCATCGACGGCAAGGCCGTGCGCTACGACTGCATCGTCCCCGCCAGCATGAAGCTGTAGAACGCTTATCCCTCCACCTTCGCGTAGAGCTTCATGGCCGCCACGAACGCCTCGCCTATCGCATCGAGCGTCAGCCCGCGCGGCATCACGTAGCCGATATGCATGCGCTCGCCCGAGCGGATGGGCACCGCCGTGATGGCGCCGCGTTGCAAAAACTCCGGATACACGCCGCTGGTCACGGTATAGGCGTCGGAATGCAGCATGAAGCTGGTGGCGAAACCGCGATCGCTGACCTTCACCGTCTTCGCCGAGGGCGCCCACAGCGGCTCTTCGGAAAACGCCGACGACTCATAAGCCCCCTGCACGAACGACAGCTGCGGATACGGGTACAAGTCGTCAAGCGAAACGCTCTCCCGCCCCGCCAACGGGTGCCCGAAACGCAAAAACACGTGCGGCACCGCTTCAAACAGCTCGTAGAACTCCAGCTTGTTGCGGTCGAGCACGCGCCCCACCGCCCCCTCGTTGGCGCGCGAGAGATACATCACGCCCAGGTCGCTATCGCATCTTGCCACGTCATCGACGATCTGCTGCGTCTGCGTCTCGTTGAGCACCAAGTCGAACCTGCCCGAACCAACCTGCTGCGCAACGTCCAAAAACGCCCGCTCCACGAACGTGAAGTGATGCGACGACACCGCAAAGCGCATTCCCTCGGGTTGGTTGCCGCCATAGCGACGCTCGAGGTTGTCCATCTGCAGCACCACCTGCCGCGCCCGGCCCAGGAACTCCATGCCCTCCTTCGTGGGCGTAGCGCCGGTGTTTCCGCGGGTGAACAGGGAAAAACCCAGTTCGCGCTCCACGACCGACACCGCCTCGGACAGGCTGGGCTGCGAAACCGACAGCACGCGCGAAGCCGCCACCATCGACCCCGTTTCCGCGATCTTCAACATATAGCGCATCTGCTGCAGCGTGATCTTCATGCCAACCCTTCCGGCGAAAAGAGGAACCTTCGAAAGCCAAGTATACGTCACGGCCTGCACCAACCCCCAAACGCCCACATGCGGATGAAGCCGTGTGCAGTTCGGCTTCATCATCTTGCCTCCCCTTTCTTTACGCGCACGCGCGCGAACAAGTATACTGGCGGAAAGGGGAAAGCCGCCGCGCAAAGGCGCTTTCACGCGACGCCGGGACCGCCGTTGCGTCGCGCAAACGCAAACGGAGGAGGACATCATGACCGCTATAACGCTTCTTGCAGCGCTCGCGCTCATCGTGCTTGCAGGCGCGGGCATTGCCGCATGGGCTCGCAACGCCCGGAAAACCGGCGCGAACGCGCCGGGCGCGCTCGCATGCGCCGCGGTAGCCATCGCAGCCGCAGGCACGCTCGCCATCGCCCCGGCGATGCCGGCATTCGCGGCGGACGAATCGCATCACGCAGACGACGACCACGCCTGGTCGGCCGACGAGATCGCCGACGACGCAAGCGGCATGCTGGGAGACGACATCGTCTGGTTCGGCCAAAGCAAGCTGTTCACGAAGACGGCCGCACCTAACGACATCCTTGCCGCGGGCCAGTCCATCGCCGTAAGCTCATGCACCGTATCGGGCAGCATCCGCGCTGCAGCCGAGGACATCGCCATCAGGGGCGCCGATGTGGCGCACAGCATCACCCTTGCCGCAAAAGATGCCACGGTGAGCGACACCACGGCGCAGGCGGTGGCCATCGCCGCCGGCGATGCAAGCTTCTCCGGCGAATGCAACGCGCTCTACATCTGCGCCGAGCACGCCGTCATCGACGGAACCGTCCACGGCGATGTTGTGGTCAACGCCGACTCCGTACGACTGGGCCCGAACGCCCGCATCGAAGGCGCCGTACGCGGCTCTGCCGGCGATCAGCCCGAGATAGCCTCTTCCGCACAGCACGGCGCACTGGAGCTTTCCATCCACACTCAGGACGATAAGCCCGAGCCCGCGTTCAATGCGGTCAGCACCTTGCTGGCAGCGGTCTATAGCGCCCTCGCGTGCCTGGTGACCGCGGCGGCGGCCGAATGGCTGGCACGCAAGCACACCGCAAACGCCGCCCAGCTGGCGAAAACCCGCACCGGCTACCTGGTCGCCTCCGGAATCATCGGCGCCATCGCAGCGCCCGTGGCGGTGATCATCCTGTGCTGCCTGGTCATCACACTGCCCCTCGCTGGCGCCGCAACGTTCTCCCTGATCGCGCTCACCATCGTCTCGGGCGGCTTCACCGCCGCCGCGCTGGGCAAGCTGGCCTTCAAGAACCTGGGGCGCTTCCCGGCGGCAATCGCCATGGGCGCCATCATCGGCGCAGCCTGCGCGCTGCCCTACGTCGGCAAGCCGATCGCTGCCGCCTGCTTCATGTTCGCCCTGGGCTACAGCATCCAGAACGCATTCCTGGGATTGACGAACCGCAACGAGGGCGCACCGACGCCGCAGACGGGCAACCCCGCCTCAGCCGCAGCGGCGCCCGCGGCTGCTCCCCAACAGCCCGCCGCAACGGCGCCCGACGCTCCGCAAAACGACTCCGGCAATCCGCCGCAGGCGCCCACAGCATAACCTGCGCACCATGCAAAAGGGGCTCGACGCGATCCAACGCGTCGAGCCCCTTCGTCATAAGCAGCCGATTCTTGCAATCAACCGAACGCAGCTTCCGGCCGAAACCCCGGCTTCGCCGCCGGCACGACAACCGCGCGCCCGATCACACCCCTGACCAAGCGCCTTCAGCAAACACAAGCCCTAGGCAAGCCCCAGCCAGATGGCAACCTTCGGCGCGTATCCCAGCACGAAGATCACCACGATCAGCGCCGGGATGCCGTACTTCAGCCACAGGCGCGTCCAACGCGGGAACTTCACGCCCTCGCCCTGATCGGCCTCGGCCAGGAAGTTCTCCCATCCCCAGCCGCGGCGCGTGGTGCAGAACAGCACGAACGCCAGGCTGCCCAGCGGCAGCATGTTGTTCGACACGATGAAATCCTCGATGGACTGGATATCGCCGATGGCCGGGATGGTGATGCCCGACAGCACGTTGAAGCCCAGCGCACACGGGATGGACAGCACCAGCACCAGCACGGCGTTGAAGATAACGGCATGACTGCGCATCATGCCCCATTTATCCATGGACCAGCTGATCAGGTTCTCGAACACCGCGATGACGGTGGACAGCGACGCGAACGCCATGAACACGAAGAACAGGCAGCCCCACACGTTGCCCAGCGGCATCTGCCCGAACACTACCGGCAGCGTCACGAACACCAGCGACGGGCCCTGATCAGGGGAAACACCATAGGCGAAGCACGCCGGGAAGATGATGAGGCCGGCCAGAATTGCCACCACGGTGTTCAGCGCGGTGACGGAAACGGCCTCGCCGGTAAGGCTGCGCTGCCGCCCGATGCGCGATCCGAAGATCTCCATGGCCGCAATGCCCAGCGACAGGCTGAAAAACGCCTGGCCCATGGCCGCGTACACCGCATCGCCGAACGTCGACCACCCGTCGGCGAACAGGCGCCCGAAGTCGGGCACCAGGTAAAATGCGATGCCCTCGGCGGCGCCGGGCAGCGTGACAGCGCGGATGCACAGCGCGATCATCACCACGAACAGCGTGGCCATCATGACCTTCGTGACGCGCTCGACGCCCTTTTGCAGGCCCAAGCTGCACACCAAAAAGCCGATCACCACGGCCACGACCATCCATCCGATCAGCCACGCGGGATTCTCCAGCATACCGCCGAACGCCGCACCTGCGAAGGCCGCATCGGCGCCGTCGAACATGCCCGACGCCATCTGCGGCACGTACGAGATCATCCATCCGCACACAGTGGTGTAGAACATCATCAAGATCATGCAGCCGATATAGCCCCACCACGAGAACCAATGCCACTTCCCGTTCGGCTGCAGCTTGTCGAAGGCCTGCGCAGCCGAACGCTGCGATGCGCGCCCCACGGCGAACTCCATGACCATGACGGGCATGCCCAAGATCACCAAAAACACCAGGTACAACAGCACGAACGCCGCTCCACCGTACTCGCCGGTGATGTAGGGGAATCGCCACACGTTGCCCAGCCCGATCGCGCATCCGGCGCTGATCAGGATAAATCCCAGCCGCGACGCGAAATGCTCGCGCGAGGCCGGTGTCTCCTTGCCCGACGCCGCCATGGGCGCCTTGGGTGCGTTTTCCGCCATATCCATTCCCTTTCCCAACGCAAAGGGACGGCCACCTTGGGCAACCGTCCCATAGCAAGCTGAAACGTTGCGCCCGCATACGCAGGCGCAACGTCATATGGTACCACTATCGCAGGGCAGCCCCATCCAACCTCTTCCGGGTGGTTTTATGGAAACCCATCCCTGTTTTCTCCACGGTTCCGGGGCTCTCGGCGGTTTTCCCGACGCCGCAGCACGGGGAAGCGCTACTTGCGGGTGTCGTTCCCGACGTTGCGCGCGGCGCTGGCCTGCTGCTCGCTGAATGCATCCGCCTCCTTTAGCTGCGCGGCGTTCTCCATAAGCTCATCGGCCGTCGGCTCCGCCTCGTCGTGCTCGCAGGTCAGCTGGTACGGCGCGATATCGTTGCGCGAGAGCAGCAGCTTCATCTCGCGCTTCAAGCTGCGCTCGAGCGCCGCGCGATCGGTCTCCGAGCATGTCGCCACCACGCGGATGGTCATAGCCGAATCGGTCAGCTCGACCACGCCCTTGTAGAACGGGCCGTCCAAGATCTCGGGCACGCGCTCGGCCACCCTCGGCAGCTCGCGCGAAAGCACGTTCTCCACGTACGGCAGGCTCTCGCCCGTGGGAATGACCACATCGACGTTGGCATAGGAGTCGAGCTTAGTCTTGTTCACCACATTGGATATGCCGCTGTTGCGCAGGACCAGCACATCCCCGGCGCCGTTCTTGATCTTCGTGGTGCGCACGCCGATCTCCATGACGGTGCCGGTGCTGCTGCCCACCTGGATGATGTCGCCAACGCGGAACTCGCCCTCGAAGATGATGAACAGACCGCACAGGATATCGGTGATAAGGTCCTTCGCGCCGAACGACAGCGCCAAGGTGATGATGCCCATGGAAGCCAGAAGCGTTGCGGTGTCGACGCCCAACACGCCAAGACACCAATACAGCATGAACACGACCATGCCGTACTTCACCACGCTTGAAAGCAAACGGCACACCGTCTCGCCGCGCGTCCCCAGCACGTCGGACAGCAGGCGCAGCACCCACTGCGCGATCGTCGCCACGGTGATCGCCACGCATGCGTACATGATGGACGCCGTGACGGCGAACACGTTCACGCCGCGCTCCCAGCCATCGCCCAGGATGTAGGCGAACACCGAATCCGGCGAAAAGACCCTGTCGCCGAACACCACCGCCAGGAACACGCAGAACACGCCCACGCCCGCAAACCAGCGGATCACCGTCGCCAGCTTCTGCTCGGGGGACTTCTCGTTCCAGGCCATGGACACGTTCAGCCAGCGGCTGACCGCGCTCTCCGTGCGCTTCGTGCGACCATCTGCCATGACCACGTTCACCATGCGCGCATCGGAGCCGCGATGCCCCTTTCGCGCCGACGGACGGCCCTGCTCGCCCGGCTCGCCCTGCGCGCGATGCTCAAGCGACAGCACGGCGAACACGAACAGCAGGCAGATCAGCGCGATGACGCCCGTGGCCACGGAAAGAGGGCCGCGTTCAGCCATCAGCTCGCCTTCGGGACCGGCAACGAACAGGTAATAGTCGGCAAGCTCGGTGCAATTTGCGAAATACCGCTCGCCGCCCACGGTGATGTAGTCTGAGAACCCGTCTTTGATCTGGGTCTTCTCCAAGCCCAGCTCCTCGGCGGACTTGCCGATGTATTTGGCGTTCGGATAATACGCCACGGTGTCGTCCTCTTTACCCAAAGCGAAGGCGAATCCCTCGGAGCCCACCTTCACGCCGTCGAGGACATGGTCGATCTGCAGGCTCTTCATCAGCGTCGCCAGATTCGACGTGCGCACGCCGATCTGCACGAGGCCGCCTGCTATGCCGCTATCGTCGTAAAGCGCGACACCCAGCCATTGGTCCACCTCGCCCGTGGATGCGTTGACCGACGGTTCCTGGATGAACTCGTCCTTGCCCGCCAACAGGCTACGGAACGCATAGGACGAGTCGCCGTAGGTGTTCGACAGGCTGTAGCTGCGCTGCGAGGTGTTCGACGCCGTCATGTTCCCGTTGCCATCGAACACGTACACATAGGCGACCTGCAGCGCATCGGCCATCTCGACCAGCTTCCCATGGGAGACCAGCTCGGGATTTCGCTCGATCATGTACGCGGCAAGGTGGTTCTTGTCGAGATAACGCTGCGCATACTGGTCCTCCAGCACGTCCGCCCTTTTGGTGTTCGACGCCAGCGTCTCGGAGACCTCGGCGCAACGCTGGCCGTTGGCCACGGCCTGGCTGGACAGGGCGAACAACGTCTGCATATAGAAGGCGACGCCGACGATCGCCAGGAACCCGACGATGGAAAGCACGATGGCCTTCTTGCCGATGGCCTTGTTGTAGCGGTATCCGCCGAACGAGACGCTCCCCTCGCCCGCGCCCGCGCGCGAACCCTCGTGCATCACGAAGATGCCGTACAAGGCCACGGCGGCCATCACGGCAAGGAACACGAACAAGATGACGCCGACGGTGATCGCGCGGGAACCCGCCAGATCCGCCTCGGGGACGCAGTACAGATAATACGCATCATCGATTTGGAACACGCCGCAGTACAGCGCCTCGCCATTGAACTCGGCATGGAAGAAGTTGCCGTCCTCAAGCTCCGAGACGTCAAGCCCCGCCTCAAGGGCGTCGGCACCCACCACGGCGGCATCGGGGCTGTACGTGACCAGGTAATCCCGTGCCGAAACCGCCATGACGTAGCCGTTGCGCCCGACGGTCATATCCTTGAGCACGCTGGCGGTCGAGCTGGTGCCATCGACAAGCTCGCGCAGCTCGGAGGGGCTGTTCTCGATGACCACCATGGAATCGTCGTCGAGCGCGCACGCGTAATAGCGCTCCAGCCATCCCCGCTCGGGCAGCTCGATCTCCACCGCATCGGAGGCCTTGCCCGTATCAAACGTCGCCCGTAAAGCATTGAACCTGTCGTAGGCGAAGTTCGCCTTGGTATCGGCGGCCTTCGCCACAACCCGCCCGTCACGCGCGACGACCATGATGTTGTCGACCTTCAGCAGGTCCTTGTATTCCCGCATCTTCGCATCGGATGTCTCGAACCCGACGTCGTTGCGCGCCATGAAGGCGACGCTTTCCGCCTTGCTTTGGTAAATCGCGTCGAACGTCTCCTCGTTACCCACCGTCTCATCGGTCGCAGCCTGCAGGACGCCAGGCAGCTCGGCCGCCTCTTGGCGGATCTCGTGGTCAAGGCTCTCAAGCTGCAAACGCTCCTGCATGCCGTTGAGCAATATGCCCATGACCACCATGCTGACGGCTATCGCCACCGCCAGGATGACGGCCTTCCCCTTCGTACGGTACATCACGGCACCTGCCTCCTTATCCTTAATCCCATGCGTCGATGATCGCGGCGACGGTGCCGTCGTCGACCATGCCCCTGACGGCGTCCCCTACGCGACCGGACAGCGCACTGCCCTTCTGCGTGGCGACGGCATAACGTTGCGGGTCGATGGAAAAACCGGGCAAGATGACGCGCTCGTCGTTGAGATACGCCTTGGCGATGACCCCGTCGCACGCCATCACGTCCACCTCGCCCGATTCAAGGGCGTCGGAGAGCTCCTGATAGCTGGAATACATCATCAGATGCCAGGTGTCGTATTCGGCATCGCAGCCATCCGAAGATGCCGAAAGCTGCTTGCCGTCGCTGAAGCCCACCTCCGCAAGATGGCGGGCCAGCTGCGGGGCCGTGTTCGCGCCCGACATGGCGCCGAAGGTGCAGCCGCCCAAGTCGTCGATGCCCTTGATAAGCGAGGTGTCCTGCGCCACCAAGATGATGGAGTCGGTGCAATACTCGGGCGAGAAATCGAAGAGCTCCGAGCGCTCGTCCGACACCGAGTAGCATGCGATCAGGCAATCCACCGCCCCTCTTTGCAGCATCTCCTCGCGGCTTTCGGGCGTGACCGCCGTGAACTCCGCACCGGCATAGCCCAAGCGACGCGCCAACTCCTCGGCGATATCCACTTCCGCACCATAGAACTTCCCCGTGTGCTCGTTATAGGAGCTGAAGCCCACCACATCGGCACGCACCCCGACCTTGAGCACGCCGCCGGACGCTTCCCCGGCGGCGCATCCGCCCAGCAGGCACGCGCACGCCGCCATGCACGCCGCAAGCAGGCAAACCGCCCATCTCGCTTTGAAAACGCTCCCCATACGGTCCCCCTTTCCTTTCCGAAAACGCCTTGCGCCCCGAACAGGCGCCGCGCGATTCCGTAGAGCCTCGATTCTACTCGCGCGCGGTACCCGAGCCGTCGGAACCGCCCGTTTCAATCGCTCGTTGAGGGGGGGTGTGTTTCCACACCCTATCCACCCATCCCACCGCCCCGCAACGCACGCGCCGTGTGATGCCGTTTTTCGCGGCCCCACCTCAAGCATCGCGAAATAGCGCCCGCTTCCGCCAAGAAGGGGTATCATTTGATTCGATACCCCGATCCCGAACCAGCTGAGGCATCCCCGACATGAACATCAACCAGGTTAAGTACTTCGTCACCGTATATGAGCAGGGAAGCATCTCCACGGCGGCGCGAGGCCACAACGTCTCAGCCCAAGCGGTGTCGAAGGCCATCAGCGACCTGGAAAGGGAATATGGGCAGAAGCTGTTCGATCGCACGAACAGCGGCGTCAACCCCACCGTGCAAGGCCGCGCGTTCTATCAGAAGGCCAAGGTTGCGGCGAGGGCGTACACGGACCTGGAAACGATGTCCTTCGGCGGCGGGCTGCCCGAACCCGAAAGCCTGGCGCCGTTCCGAATGGCCCTTTGCTCGCCCGCCTTCGACGGCGACGATGAGCTGCGCCGGGCGTGGTCGATGTTCTTCCAACGCAACACCGGTATGCCCATCACGTTCGATCTGGCAAGCCGCGAGCAGATGGCGCGCGGCATCGACCCCGATGAATACGACGCGCTCGTAACCATCGGCACATACGAGAGGCAAGGCTGCACGTGCACCCCCATGGGCTCCCTTCCCACCGGCATCACCGTGGCGCGCACGCATCCCCTTGCATCGAAGGAGTTCGTCACCTTTGCCGACCTGGGGAAATATCCAGCGGGGGAATCCGGCGTCTACGATTCGTTCAATAGCTCGATCTTGGTCACCTGCAAGCAGCTTCACCTGGTGAGCAACGTCAACCAGATCACGACCGCCGCCGACGCGCTGGCGCACATCACCATCAAGCAAGGGTATTACTTCAGCGTGGTGCTGAACCGCCTGAGGAAGGCGAAGCTCGCGATCGCGCTCATCCCCATCGACCCGGCCGAAGACCCGCGCATCCCCATCTGCATCGTAACGCGCGACGACCGCGAAACCGCGCGCCATCGCATAGTGCGAAACTTCGCCCTGCACGCAATGGACCTGGTAGGCAGCTAAACTGCGCCTTCCCGGCGCCTCCCCCGGCCGAACCTCACCGGCGAAAACGGAACCCGCGGGCATTCCGCATGACGCGCCGCGGCAGGGCCTTTCCCTCCCCTATAATGTGCGCATAAGGAAACATCACCTAGGAAAGACGCCCCGTGAGCACCATCGAACCCGCCGACACCGCCCTGCCCAACCACAACAACCAGAAGAAGATCGCGCTCATCAACGACTTCACCGGCTTCGGCCGATGCTCGGTGGCGGTGCAGCTTCCCGTCATCTCCCAGCTTGGCGTGCAATGCTGCGTGCTGCCCACCTCGGTGCTGTCCAACCACACGGGCTTCCCCAGCTACAGCTTCCAAGATTTCACGCCCTACATGCGCGAACACATCCGCGAGTGGCGCAAGCTCGGCCTGAAGTTCCGCGGCATCTGCACGGGCTTTTTGGGCTCGGCGGAGCAGATCGCGGTGGTCAGCGAGTTCATCGACGAGTTCGGCGGCCCCGACTGCATCGTGATGGTCGACCCCGTCATGGGCGACGAAGGCCACCCTTACGGCACTTACACGCCGGAGATGTGCGAGCGCATGGCCGAGCTCACGGCGAAGGCCGACATCATCACCCCGAACCTCACCGAAGCGTGCATCCTGACAGACGTGCCCTTCAGCAAGGACATGACCTGCGAAGATGCCGCCATGATCGCCCAGCAGCTATCGCAAACCGGCCCTGCGCGCGTGGTGGTCACCGGCGTGGAGTTCCAAGACCGCGTGGCCAACGTGTGCTACGAGCGGGGCTGCACGTCCTTCACCGTGCAAACCGCGCGCTTAGGCGGGCAGCGCTCCGGCACCGGCGACGTGTTCTCCGCCATCCTCATCGCCGACGCGGTCAACGGCGTGCCGCTGGAGAAGTCGGTGGAGAAGGCCTCGCACTTCGTGTGCACCTGCGTCGAGCGCGCCATCGACATGGACCTGCCGCGCACCGACGGCCTGCCCATCGAGGAGGAGCTGCGCAACCTGCGCTAGCATCGCGCACCGCGCGCCGGCCGAGGACGTGCACCTTGCAGCAGGCGCACCTTAAGGCGTACCCTAAACGGAAATGGGAAGGCGAACCCCATCGCAACCTTCGCCCCCCACCTCAAGCGAGAGAGGTTCATCATGGCGAAAACGAAAGCCGAGACCATCGTATACCCCGTGCACAACGGGCTCTATGTCAACCTGACCAACCGCTGCAGCTGCGCTTGCACCTTCTGCATCCGCCAAACCTCCGACGGCGTGGGCCAGGACGGCGAAGGCGGCGAGAACAACCTGTGGCTCGACCATGAGCCCTCCTTCGAGGAGGTTATGGCCGCGTTCGACGAGCAGGACATGAGCCGCTACGAAGAGGTGGTCTTCTGCGGCTACGGTGAGCCTACCTGCGCCTTCGACATGCTCAAGCGCGTGGCCGCCGAAGTGAAGCGCCGCTACAACCTGCCCGTGCGCGTGAACACCAACGGCCAGGGCAGCCTGATTTGCGGCCGAGATATCGCGCCGGAGTTCGAGGGCATCGTGGACACGGTCTCCATCAGCCTGAACACTCCCAACGCCGACGAGTACGCCGCCATCGTGCGCAGCCGCTTCGGCGACAAGGCGTTCCCGGGCATGCTCGACTTCGCGCGCGAAGTGCGCAAGTACGTGTCCAACGTCGTGATGACCACCGTGGAGACGACCATCAGCCACGAGGACGAGGCTGCCTGCCAGCGCATCTGCGACGAGTTGGGCGTGCGCTATCGCATCCGCGCCTGGGTGAACCCGTAGGACCCGGCACGGCCCGAACAACAAACCAAGCAACAGCAAGGCCCGCGGCGCAAACCGCGGGCCTTCTTCGTTTCAGGCGATTTCGCGCCAGCCTATTTCGCCGTCTCCAGGTACGGGGAATTGCGGCTCTGCTCGATCTCGTACATGGTCTGCACGTTCTTCAACTCGTAGTCGTTGAGCTGCGAGGAGGAGATGGCGTCGAATTCCTCGGGTGTGTACGTTTGCGTGTACCAGCGCTTCGTGGCGAAGTAATCGGTCAGATCCTGGTTCTTGAAGCCGCGACCATGGCGCGCGAATATCTCGTTGCGCGCAAGGTAGAGCTCCCACAGCGACATCTTCTCCAGCTCGGAGCGCGAGTAGTACTTCGAAGCGCTGCCGGGCAGCACGTAATCCTGCGAGCTCACGCTGGTATCGTAGGAGGAGATGCTGGTCACGGGCACATACGTATGCGAGATCTGCCCTGCGAACGGACCCGAATCCGAGCAGCTGAGCAGCACGGTGCGCGTGGCGGAGGTGCTGCCGGGGCACGTGGAGGTGAACACCACGCGGCACATGGAGCGCTGATCGTCGTAGATGGACTGGTAGATCTGGCGAAGCGCCTGCGCCAAATCGTCCGACGCCGCATCGTAGTACGCGCCGTTGCAACTTGACGCCAACGACTGCAGCGAGCTGCGATTCACATCGCCGCCCACGCCCACGATGTAGACGGGGATGCCCGTTTGCTGGGACAGCGTGATGACGTCGTTCAAGCTGCAATTGCTGCTGTTCTCCTCGCCGTCGGTGAACGCTATGACCACGCGCGAGCCCGATTTCAGGTTCGTGCGCTGCAGCGCCCAGTACAGCGCGTCGTAAAGCGCCGTCTCGCCGGTGGACGATACCGCATCGATGGCGCTGTTGAGCAGCGCGGCGCTCGAGGTGAACGGCTGGCGATTGTACACGTAATCGTTGAACGAGGTGATCTCGGCCACATTGCCCTGGGTTTTCACCATCTCGTCGACGAACGAGCTTGCCGCCTTCTTGGCGCTGTCCATCTTGCTGCGCGCCCTCATGGACCCGCTCTGGTCGACCACCAGGTTGATGTTCATGGCATCGCCCACGGCAAGCGGGACCACCTGCTCGACTGTTGCCGGATACTGCGAGCCGGATGAATCGGTTTCCGTGACGGCGAACTGGGACACATCAAGGCCGCTTGGCGTGGAACCCGCCTGGTCGGCGATCTTCGTATACAAGGTGACCTGCGGATACGCGGAATTGTCCACCTGCGACACGAACATCGTCAACGGGCTTTTCGGCTCCGACGAGGCGGTTGCGGGCTGGCTTGATTCCGCAGGCTGCTGCACTGTCGTCGGCGTCTGGACGCTGCCCGAATCGGCATCCGAGGCATCGTCGCCGAAAGCTAGCGCAACACCCGGACCCAATCGCAAGGTTACCAAGCCGTAACTTCTCATGCAGGTTAAAGATACGCCCGCCGCAATGCCCCGACAAGGCCCCTATCTGGCCAAATGCGCACTTAGGCGGCAAATGCCGCGAAAGCCGAAAGCGCAACCTGGCCGGCCGACGGGAACGCAGGGCCACAGCGCGACCACAGGGTTGCGGTATAATAGAGCGGACACGCGGCGTGCACGCGCACCGTCGCATCCGCCCCAAACGCAAAGGAGCTTCCCCATGATCGTCACCTCTGCAGACGTGGTACCCGGCCAAAACGTCCAAGTCCTCGGGCTGGTACGCGGCAACATCGTCACCTCGCGCCACATCGGCCGCGACATGATGGCAGGCATGAAGGAGCTGGTGGGCGGCGAGATCAAGTCGTACACCGAGATGACCGACCAAGCCCGCACCGTGGCGGAGGGCCGCATGATCGCCGAGGCCGAGCGTCTCGGCGCCGATGCCGTGGTTGCCATGCGCTTCTCGAGCGGCTCCATCAACCCCGGCACCATCGAGATGCTCGCATACGGCACCGCCGTGAAGTTCGTGTAGCCGCCGTCCGCAGCGCCATATCGGGGTCCGTTCGCAACGCCCCGCCAACCCCGCTTCATCCCGACTGCCCGCCCAACCGGCGGGCAGCGCGGCATCTGGAAGGAATATCGCCATGTCAACGCCCGAGTTCATCACCAACCTGCGCACGAAGATCGGCAACGACCCGCTATGGCTCACCGGCATCACCGCCTATGTGGAGGACGCCCAGGGCCGCATCCTGCTGGGCAAGCGCGCCGACACCGGGCAGTGGGCGCTCGTCTACGGCATCGTGGAACCCGCCGAAGAGCCGGCCGACACCTGCGTGCGGGAAGCCCTCGAGGAAACAGGCGTCGACATCGAGCCCGTATGCCTGGTCAGCGTGAAGTCGTCCCCGTATATGGTCACCTACGCCAACGGCGACCAATGCCAATACATGGACCTGCTGTTCTTCTGCCGACCGCGCATAGACAGCAACGCGCAGCCCCGCGTCGCCGATGACGAAAGCCTTGAAGTGGGCTGGTTTGCCCCGGACGCCCTTCCCCAACCGTTGGCGACATCCACCCGATCGCGCCTTGATCTGGTGCAACGCTTCAAGCAAAACGCCGCCCAAGGCAACCCCGCCTGCCTGTTCGCCCACACCCTCGCCTAGCCAGAGGCGGCGCCCAGAATTTCTCCCTCCCATTTCGCTTTCTGCAGAATTCCTCGAAATCGAGCGGTTGGCCCCATGCCGGGTGCGTTCGGCTTTACCATCTCTTTACCTTCTCTTTATATTCGAAGGCCAGATGGGAGTTTTCATGCACAACCGCACTACCGCGCACGCCTCCGCGATCGCCGCCGGCGTGCTCCTTGCGCTGTTCGCCGCGCTCACGGTTTCGCTGGTGTTCGTAGACCGCCAGCCTATCGCAGGCGATGGCAGCTTGGTGGGCCTTGCCACCTTCAACCTTGATGCCCGCGCCATTCTCGGGCAAAACGACCTCATGGAGAAGCTGTCCAACGCGCTGCTCATCGTGCCGGCCGTCGACGCGCTCATGCTTGCCATAGTCGGCTGCAAGCAGCTGATCCGTTCCCGAAGCCGCAACGGGGTCGATCGCGATCTTTGGCTGTTGCTGGGAACCTACGGCGCCATGCTGGTGCTATACGTGCTGTTCAACTGCATCTCGCCCAACAACCGGCCCATCCTGGAGGACGGCGTTTGCGAGCCGTCGTTCCCCTCGTCGCACACGCTGCTTGCCGTCACCGTGTGCGGCACGGCCATGATCCAGGCCGTGCAACGCATCCGCGAAGGGGGCCTTCGCACCGCAGCCCTGGTCATCTGCGCCGCGGGCATGGTGGGCATCGTCGCCGCACGCGCCATGGCGGGCGTTCACTGGGCCACCGACATCCTCGGCGGCATCCTGCTCGGCGCGGCCCTGGTTGCCGTATACCACACGATAGCGTTCGCCGGCTACGGCAAAGCCTCCCGCGGAAAGCACGCAAGGCGCTAGCCGCAAACCGGCGCAACGATCCGGCAGCCTCCCCTTTCGTCTTCGCGTCGCACCTCATCCCGAAACCTATATGCACAAGAAAGCCTTCTATTTCCCGAACACAGGAAACAGAAGGCTTTTTCACGATGGCAGCCAGACCTTTTCACGCTGGCTGCCAGCACATCTCCGACAGGGGCGCGCGTAAGCGGCGATCAACATGCTTACCACGGCAGCACCTCAACATGCCCTCAGGCGCCGACGAAACTGGTCTACTCCCAGCCCTTCCACACATCAGGCTGATAGCCCACCGTGGCCTTCTTGCCGTTGCGAACCACCGGCTCGCACAGCACCTGCTGGTTGTCGAGCACCTTCTCGAACTTCTGGTCCGCCGCCAGATACTGCAGCAAAGCCACGGTATCGGCGTCCTTGGCATCGGGGTTGATCAGCTCGTCAAGGCCGCCGACGGCGTTGGCCACCGACTGCAGCTCGCCTTTGCTCATGCCCTTTTCCTTCAGGTCGATGAACTGGAAGCTGATGCGACGCTCCTTGAAATAGCGCTGGGCCTTCTTCGTATCGAAGCTTTTCTTCGTGCCGAAAATCTGGATGTTCACGCAAACGTCCCTTCAAATCCTACAGCTGACCGTGCCCATGATACGCCCGCGCAAGGGCACGGCCCATCTCTTCGACATCGGCCGCATCAAAACGATACGACACCGTCTGCGGCTGCCCCGGCGCATCGGCGCAGTCCTGCTCGACGCGCACGAACACGCACTCCACCTGCGCATATCCCTCCATCAACACCGCATACGCGTAGCATGTGGCCTGCAGCAGGTGCTTCTCGTGCAGCTGCTCGGCGGTTTCGGCAGGCGAGCCGCCGGTCTTGTAGTCAACCACCAACGCGCTGCCGGCCGGCTGCTCACGCGTGCCGGCGGGGGCGACGCATGCCAGCAGGTCGATCTCGCCCTCAAGGTAGGCCGCATCGCGAGGGCCGCCTACGCGGACAAGGAACGGCGCCTCGGCGCTTACGCTTTCGCATACGCCCACACGCGCCGCTATATCGCTGGCGAACCACCGCTCAAGCGCCGCATCCAAGCGATCGCGCTGCTCGGCGGAAAGCCCGCACGAACGTTCCAACGCCCGTTGGCGCGCAACGTCCGGACGCTCAAAGGCGCAACCCGGCCGCCAAGCCAACGCCGCAAGCTGCGCCAAGCGGTGAAACGCCGTTCCCAAGCTTGTGGCCGCATCGGCGTCGCGCGCGCCCAAGGAAGCGCTGGCGGCATCGTCGGCCGCATCTTCCACGGAGAAATCGGCGAACCCTTCGCCGTCATCGGCGATGGAGGAATAGCTGAACACCCCTGCCCGCGCACCCTCATAGGGCTTGCCCCGCTCGGGCTCGTACGGCCTCACCAGGGGAAGGGCGATCGTACCCGGCTTGCCGCCGGCAGGACAACCGCCGGGCGCAAGCTCATCAGCGCCCGGCTCGCCATCAACCTGCGATGCCGCGCCATCCGCAGCGTCAGACGCCCCCAGCAGCTCCTCGACATCCACCGGCGTCAGGTGCATGCATTCCACGCGCGCCGGCCGCTGCCCGCCGAAGTCGAACATGCTCACACCCGGCTCGAACGCGCAGCACTCGCCCACCAGCGCCGATTGCACATCGCCCCAGCAGCTCTTCGACAGGCCGGTGGCATCGACCTTCGACGACTTGCCGCGCATAGACACCACGAGGGCCTCCTTCGCGCGCGTAAGCGCAACGTAGAGCAAGCGCCGCGACTCGGCGGCCTCGCCGCGCTCCTCGTGCAGCTTGATGGCCGCACGCCTATCGGCGGGAAGCTGGCTACGCGAGACCATGGCGGCGAGCTCCTCGTCGTCGAACTCGCAAAACGGCTGGTACGACCCGCTCTTGGCCACCAACGAGGAGGTCTTCTCCTTCAAGCGCTCGAGCACATGGCCACCGTCGAGCGACACGTAGGTGCGCCCTTCGATCGAGCAGCACTCCAACGCCTGCGACCGCGCCGCATCGTCGCGCAGCTCGGCCACCGCCACGATGGGAAACTCAAGGCCCTTGCTGGCGTGGACGGTCATGATGCGCACGAAATCGCCGCCTTCGGCGGACAGCGCGCCCGGCGCCTCCTTTGCGAGCTCCACGCGCAGCGCCAGCTCCTCGGCCACGCCCGCGGGCCCCATGCCGCCGGCCGCCTCGATATCGCGCGCCATGCGGATGGCCTTGTACACGTTCCCCGCGCGCGCCAGCCCCTCGGGACCGGCCGCCTCAAGACGCGCAAGCCACCCGGAATCGGCCACGATGCCCTGCATGATATCGGCGAGCGCCACGTTTCCCACCTGCTCGGAGGCGCGGCGCATCAGGCTTGCGCACGCCGCAAGCGCCGGCGAGACCGCGCACCCCGACGCCACCTTGCGCTCGATATGGCGAAAGCCCTGGTCGAACGCCCGTCTGCGAGGAATGCCGCGCTCCTCGTCCATCCCCGTGGACAGCTCCAGCAAATCATCGGTGGACAGGGCGAACAGCTCGCTCGAGAGCACCTCGAATAGCGCAGTGGTCCACTTCGGGTTCGCGATGGCCTGCGCCAAGCGAACCATAAGCGCCACCTCGGGCGCACGGTTGAAGATGGAGCCGCCGGCCACCACGCACGGCAGCCCCTCGGCCCGCAGCGCCTCGGCATATACGTTCGCGCGGCCCATGCCGCCGAGCAGCACCACCATGTCGCCCGGCCTGTGCCCGGCCGCCGCGAACTCGGAGAACAACTTCGCCACGCGCCGCGCCGCCACGGCCGCCGCATCCGCAGACGACATGCCGCGCGACGGGGTCACGGTCACCTGCACCTGCACGCGGGGGCCATCGGGCAGAAACGGGTGCTTGACCTTGGATTCCTCGCGCCCCGGCGCCAACGACATGAACTCGGCGCCGAACACCTGCGGCTGCTCGAAGATGCGGTCGCACAACGCCAACACGTCCCCGTGGCTGCGGAAGTTGTCGGGCAGCTCGATGATGCCCTCGGGATTGCGAAGGCGCACATCCTCCAGATGGCGACGGTACACCGACACGTCCGCGCCGCGGAACCGGTAGATGCTCTGCTGCGCGTCGCCGACGGTGCACATGCGCGAGAAGCCTTCCCCGGCCATGCGCTTGATCATGTCCACCTGCAGCTGGTCGGTGTCCTGGAACTCGTCCACCATCACCAGCTTGAAGCGGTCGGCGTACGCCGCCTGGATGGCGGGATGGTCGCGAAACGCGCGGGACGCGAAGGCCAGCAAGTCGTTGTTGTCCAGCAACCCCGCCTCGCGCTTGCGGCGCGCGAACGCGTCCGCAACCGACTTCGCCACATCGATCAGCGTCGCCAGCTGCTCCTGCACCAGCCCGCAGCGCGCCTGCGCGGCAATGGCGCAATACTGTTCCGCCAGCTCAACGGCCTGTTCGCCATACAGCGTGTTCTTGCCGAAGTTGCGACCGGGGACGGGAAAGCCGTTCATGGCCGAAAGCGCGCGCCGATACGTCAGCCCGTCGGAGCCGCGTCCGATCAGCTCGCGTGCGCCCTCCAACGCATCCTGCGTTGCCGCCAGGAACTTGTCGCGCGTGGAGCCCGGCTTGACGCCGTCGGCCAAGGCATACGCGGTATCGGCGACGTCCACCAGCTGTGCCAGCAGCTTGATCGGGCTCGGCGCCTCGGGAGGCGCCACCAGCGACGCCATGCCGTCGGGATGCGCCGAGGCAGCCTCGACCAGCTGCCGCACCATCCCTTCGACCGACGCCGTGCGCGGACCGGCCGGGTGCACGTCGAACGATGCGAACAGCGCATCAAGACGCTGCGATGAAACGCCTTCGGCGACCGTGACCAGGTCGTCCCTGCCGCCGAGGACCTCCTCAAGCGACGCATCCAGAAGAGTCTTCACCGTGGCTTCGTCGGCAACCTTGAATGCAGGGTCGAGCCCCAGCTCAAGCGCATGCGCGCGAAGAATGCGCGAGCACATGCCGTGGATGGTGGATATCCACGCCTCATCGGTTTTCAGCGCCTGCTCGGTCAGGCCGCCGGCGCGCAGCGCGCCCTTCACGCGCGATTTGATCTCGCCCGCCGCCTTCGACGTGAAGGTGATGGCCAAAACCTGGTCGATGTCGGTCAAATACCCGCTTTCCAACGCATGCACAATGCGACGGGTGAGCGTGAACGTCTTGCCGCTGCCGGCGCCGGCGCTCACCGCCAACGGCTTGTCCAGCGTGTTGACGCACTTTTCCTGGCCGATGGTCAACGCCATGGCTATCCCCTCCTTTCCGGGCACGATGAGACCGGGCACCACTTGCACGCCTCGGGCGTTTCCGGGCGCGGGCGGATGTCGCCCGCCAGCATGCGCTCGAGCGCCGCTGCCACCGCCTCCTCCGTCTCGTCGAGCACATCGGAAAACGGCCTGTCGGCGCACATGCAATCCTTATGGCGCATGTTCGGCAGGTGCGCGTTCTCTATCACGCGCCCGTCGTAGGCGCCCGAAATCATCTTGCGCCGCCCGTAGCACACGTACAGCGCGCCCACCGGCTCCAAGCCCAGCGTACGGCGAACCACCTGCGCGTAGATGAGCGCCTGCACCTTGTCCAGGCGCCCCTCCTCGCGCACGCCGAGCGCGTACGACCCGGAAATCGAGCCCTTATAGTCGATGATCGCGCACCGCCCTTCGCCGTCCACATCGATGCGGTCGGCCGTGCCCAGCAGCTTGTGGCCCGCGTAATCCACCGCGCCGCCGCAAGCCACGTCGTATTCCAAATACTTCGGGGCGAAGGTGGGCAGAAGCTCAGCCTCGAAGTCCAGGTAGTCCATCAACTTGCGCTCAAGCTCGGCAAGCTCCCGATGCTCCACCTGCGACGTGGGGATCAAACGGTTCTCCGACTGGCGAAGATGCGGCTGAAGCGCCTTATGACGCGCAAGCACGTCGGCCATGAGCTCCCGCGCCTGCGGAAGCAGCTGCGGCGTCACCTTCGCCTCGCCCAAATCCTCGGACATATGCTTATAGAAGCTGTGCAGCGCGTTATGCGCGAAGTCTCCCATCTCAAGCGGCCCGAACCCCTCGTCCAGGTCGTCCAGGCGCAAACGCCTTTGAGCGAACCACTTGTACGGGCACTCCAGATAGCTTTCAATCTGAGAAGGCGAGAGGCACGGCTCGTCGAGCACCTGCCCGCCCTGCAGCACACGCGGAAGCACCACGAGCGAACGCGCCTCAGCCGACACCGCACCCGTCAGCGGCGGCTCGATGCGCGCCGTCTCAGGCGCCGGCACATCGGAGAGCGCATCGTTGGAGCACAAGGCATCTTCGCCGCGCAGCAACATCCCGTCCTGCAGACGTTCGGGAAGCGAATACGGGTTGTCGATATCCTCGGTGGCCGTGGGGTCGTCCCGATAACAGTCGACGAACTCCTCCAGCACCACGCAAGGGTACGTGGGGTCGGCGGACGAATCGTTGAGGCAGCGCTCGAGGATCAGCTGATCGGTTGCAGCGTGCTCGAGCGCGAAGAACGCACGGCGCATGCGGGCAAGCGCCGAATCGGCGCGCTTCACGCCAAGATGCTCGAGCAGCACCCGGGAAGCATCCTCGGGATCGGCCGCCGGGTAGGCGGCGCTTGTCAAGTCGGTCGCCACGAGCACCTCGCACGAGCCGCTTCCCAAAGACGCCGCCGTGTTCTGATCGGTCACCAGCACATCGGGCGCGCCAAAGGCCGCGCCATCGCAACCGCGCGGCGCCACGATACGCGAAACGCTGACCTTCAAACGTTGCACCTGGTCAAACGCCGCATCAGCCCCCAGCCCCGCCAGTTTGGCGGCGCCGGCGGCGCGCTGCAGAGCGCGCAACGCGGCAAGCTGCTCGGCGCGCCACGCTTCCGAACGGTTCGTCATGCGCCGCACGGCGGCCTCAAGCTCCGCCGCAGCCTGGTCGTCCAACTGCAAGGCAAGCCGCTCCATCGCCGCGAACATCGGGTTGTCGGCGCGCAGGCGTGCGCACAGGTTCGACCGCCGCGCCGTGCGATCGGCGCGCATATCGGCATCAAGCTTGAACGCCGCCTTCTTCGTCATCCCGGAGAACGGCGACAACGCCCAATCGGCCAGGTCAGCACGATTCCAACGCTCCACATCGGTCGCAGCGATGTCCCCATACCCTTCGATATGCGAGGCGCCGCCCGCCTGTCCATCATCAAGGAAACGGTGAAGCGAGCAGATGGCCCGACCGAACGAGGTGTCCACGAAGCGACGCCGCCCGCGCAGGGCAACCACATGGCCCTGGCGAACAAGCGCCGGCGCCACGCGCCCGAACAGCGCCGCGGGGTCTTTCGCCGCAACCATCACGGCAGCGGCCTGCGTACCGGCCGAACGCCCAACCCGGCAACCGTCGGCGTCACCGAAAGCGTCCTCGCAGCTGGAAGCACCGTCATCACCAGCAGCCGGGCCGGCCGCCGCAGCAGGCACCGCAACCGCAGCAGGCACCGCCCCCCGGTCCGCAACCGTGCCAAGGGCATCGCGCACGATATCCGCCAGCAGGGCCGGCCACGCATACTGCCCCGAAGGGAACGCGAAGCGAACCCGCACGCCTTCGGGCGCGCGAACGGGGCCCTGGCTTCCGGAAGCGGCGCGAACCTCCATGTCCATCCACGGACAGGCGGAGAAAAATGCTTCCTGACCAGGGGTAAGCGGAGCAGCATCTTCCAACAGCACGCGCAACGGGCGCTGCGGCAGAAGCTCAGGGAGCAGAGCCAGAGCCTGCCCCGGCTCGATCATCCCCAGTTGCGCCAACCGATCAAGGTATCCCCCGATCATCCGCAGCACCGGCACTTCCGCGCAAGACACCCCCTCAAGCGCGCCAGCACCCGCCGGCACGCCCTGCTGCGCATCCTGCACCGCCGCATTGAAGGCGGGCAGGCCGACGCCGGCCGCCACGCAAGCCGCCGCCACGCGATCAAGTCCGAGTGCCCCCGTTTCGCCGTTTCCGACCAACGCGCAGGCGTCATCATCGATGCGGCCTTCCGCCAGCTCGCATCGTCCGCTAGCACCATCAAGCTGCGCGCGCTTACCGCTTACCGGATCAACGCAGTCACCTTCAGCAGGCCCCTCGCAAGCCGCACGCAGCAACGCCTCGCGCTCAAGACGTGAGACGAACGTCCTGCCATCACCGTAGAGTTCCCAAAGATCGCGAACCCAAGCGCCGAACGCGGCAACCGTCACGCCCATAAGCGAGCAACCGCTATCCGCGGCCCGTTTCCTATACGCCACCGCCCGATCGGTATCCGGCAGCAGCACCACATCATATGCAATAGAAGTATCCATGCCCGACATTCTAGCGCACCCCCTGAGCGCCTTCGGTCCCATACATGGGACTTACCCGAAGTTTCGCCGCCCCATCGCCGCAACCCAACCCGCACCGCCCCCGCAACGCAAGAAAGCCGGCCGCCCTTTCGGACGACCGGCCTTCCGAAACCGATCTATCGCGCAATCGAAAGCCTCAACGCACCCCCGATATCCCGCAGCAAAGCTCCTGCTCCTGCCAGCGGAAATGCGGCGCCGCGCTAGACGGACGAACTACTCGCCGTCGTACATGGCCTTCAGGCGCACCAGGTGATCGTAACGCTCGATGGCGGCCTTCTCGTTGCGCTCGAACAGCTCGCCGGCGCGCTCCGGGAACTCGCGGGTCAGGCGGCTGTAGCGGGCCTCGTTCATGAGGAACTCCTGGTAACCGCCAGCAGGCTCCTTGCAGTCCAGCGTGAACTTCTTGCCGGCGTCGGCTGCCGGGTTGAAGCGGAACAGGTTCCAGTAACCGCAGTCCACGGCCTTCTTCATCTCGGTCTGGCAGTTGCTCATGCCGCCCTTGATGGAGTGCATCTCGCACGGGGAGTAGGCGATGATGATGGACGGACCGTGATACGCCTCGGCCTCGGTGATGGCCTTGAGCGTCTGGGCCGGCTTGGCGCCCATGGCCACCTGCGCCACGTACACGTAGCCGTACGCCATGGCGATCTCGGCGAGCGACTTCTTCTTGACGTCCTTGCCGGCGGCGGCAAACTGCGCTACCTGGCCGATGTTGGAAGCCTTGGAAGCCTGACCGCCGGTGTTGGAGTAGACCTCGGTGTCGAACACGAAGATGTTCACGTCCTCGCCGGATGCCAGCACGTGGTCGAGTCCGCCGTAGCCGATGTCATAGGCCCAGCCGTCGCCGCCGAAGATCCAGACGGACTTCTTGGCCAGGTACTCCTTGTGGTCCAGGATGCGCTGCGCGGCCTCGGCTGCGGCGCCTTCGCCGGCGGCAACCTCGGGCAGGGCGGCGATCAGGGCGTCGGCGGTCTGACGGCTGGCGGCCTTGTCGCCGCGAGCGTCGAGCCAAGCCTGGGCGGCATCGGCGGCGGCGCCGGCCTCCACCAGGATGGCGGCGTCGGCGGCGAGCATGCCGTTGACGGCCTCATAGCCCAGCTTCATGCCCATGCCGTGCTCGGCGTTGTCCTCGAACAGGCTGTTGGACCATGCGGGGCCGTGACCCTGCTTGTTGACCGTGTACGGGCTGGTGGCAGCCGGACCGCCCCAGATGGAAGAGCAGCCGGTGGCGTTGGAGATGTACATATGGTCGCCGTAGAGCTGGGTGATCAGGCGGGCGTAAGCCGTCTGGGCGCAGCCGGCGCAGGCGCCGGAGAACTCGAGCAGAGGCTGCTTGAACTGGCTGTCGCGCAGCGTGGTGCCCTCGATCTCGGGCTTGTCGGCGACCTTGTTCACGCAGTACTCGAACACGTCCTGCTGAGCCATCTCGTCCTCGACGCCGACCATGGTCAGCGCGTCGGCCGGGCAGGCCTTCACGCACACGCCGCAGCCCATGCAGTCCAGCGGGCTGATGGCCAGCGTGTACTTCAGCTCCTTGTGCTTGCCCTTCATGGGCAGCACGGCCATGGCCTCGGGGCCGGCGGCGGCCTCCTCGTCGGTCAGGCCGAACGGGCGGATGCAGGCATGCGGGCACACGAACGAGCAGCTGTTGCACTCGGTGCACTTCTCGGCATCCCACTTCGCCACGGACACGGACACGCCGCGCTTCTCGTAGGCGGCAGCGCCCTGCTCGAACTGGCCGTCGGCATGGTCGACGAACACGGAGACCGGCAGGGAGTCGCCCGCCATGCGGCCGACGGGTTCCATGATCTCGCGGACCTGCTTGACCAGCTCGGGACGGCCCTCGAGGTGCTCGACCTCGGCGTTGTCCTCGGCATCGGCCCAGGCGGCGGGCACGTCGATCTTCACGAACGCCGTGGCACCCGCATCGATGGCGCGGTGGTTCATGTCAACGACTTCCTGGCCCTTCTTCAGGTAGGAGCGCGTGGCGGCGTCCTTCATATAGCGCACGGCGTCCTCGGCCGGCAGGATGTTCGCCAGCGTGAAGAAGGCGGACTGCAGGATGGTGTTGGTGCGCTTGCCCATGCCGATCTGGCGGGCCAGGTCGATGGCGTTGATGGTGTAGAGCTGCACGTCGTTGGCCGCGATGTAGCGCTTGGCCTCGGCGGACAGGTGCTCCTCAAGCTCCTCGGGCGTCCACTGGCAGTTGATCATGAACGTGCCGCCGGGCTTGACGTCCTTGACGATCGGGAAGTTCTTCGTGATGTAGCTGGGGTTGTGGCACGCCACGAAGTCGGCCTTGTTGATGTAGTAGCTGCTGCGGATAGGCGAATCGCCGAAGCGCAGGTGGCTGATCGTCACGCCGCCGGTCTTCTTCGAGTCGTACTGGAAGTAGGCCTGCACGTACTTGTCGGTGTGGTCGCCGATGATCTTGACGGAGTTCTTGTTCGCGCCGACGGTGCCGTCGCCGCCCAGACCCCAGAACTTGCACTCGATGGTACCGGCGGCTGCGGTGTTGGGAGCGGACGCATCCTCGGGCAGGGACAGCCCGGTGACGTCGTCGACGATGCCGATGGTGAACTCGCCGCGCGGCTCGTCCTTGGCCAGCTCGGTGAAGATGGCGAACACGGACGCGGGCGGCGTGTCCTTGCTGCCCAAGCCGTAACGGCCGCCGGAGACCTTGATGCCCTCGCGGCCCTCGACCATGAGCGCGTTGACGACGTCCAGATACAGCGGATCGCGGGCGCCGGGCTCCTTGGTGCGGTCGAGCACGGCCAGCTTCTTGCAGGTTGCCGGCAGCGCCTCGGAGAACTTGGCGGTGACGAACGGACGGTACAGGCGCACCTTGACCAGGCCCACCTTCTCGCCCTGGGCGGTCAGGTAGTCGATGACCTCCTCGGCCACGTCGCAGATGCTGCCCATGGCGACGATCACGCGCTCGGCGTCGGGGGAGCCGTAGTAGTTGAACAGCTTGTAATCGGTGCCCAGCTTGGCGTTGACCTTATCCATATACTCTTCCACCACGGCCGGCAACGCGTCGTAGATGCCGTTGCAGGCTTCGCGGTTCTGGAAGAAGATGTCGCCGTTCTCGTGGCTGCCGCGCATGCGCGGACGCTCGGGGTTGAGCGCATGGTCGCGGAAATCCTTCACGGCGTCGAAGTCGCACATGTCGGCCAGGTCGGCGTAATCCCACACGGCCACCTTCTGCACCTCATGGGAGGTACGGAAGCCGTCGAAGAAGTTCAGGAACGGCACGCGGCCCTTGATGGCGGCCAGGTGCGCGACGGCGGACAGGTCCATGACCTCCTGGACGTTGCCCTCGGCGAGCATGGCGAAGCCGGTCTGACGGCAGGCCATGACGTCGGAGTGGTCGCCGAAGATGTTCAGCGCGTGCGTGGAAACGGTACGGGCCGAGACGTGGAAGACGCTCGGCAGCTGCTCGGCTGCGATCTTGTACATGTTGGGGATCATAAGCAGCAGGCCCTGGGAGGCTGTATAGGTGGTGGTCAGGGCACCGGCGGCCAGCGAGCCGTGCACGGCGCCGGCGGCACCGCCCTCGGACTGCATCTCGCACACCTTCACCTTCGTGCCGAAGATGTTCTCCCTACCGGCTGCCGACCACTGGTCGACCAGGTCGGCCATGGGGCTGGAAGGGGTGATGGGATAGATGCCGGCAACCTCCGTGAACGCATACGAGACATGCGCTGCGGCGGTGTTGCCGTCCATGGACTTGAATTCTCTCGTCATTTCTTCTCCTAAGGCTATCCCCGATCGGCGCGATCGGAAACATCGTCTGGCCGTACAATGCGCCTATATTAGCAGCCTCGGCGCGCCGAAACCCCACGGATTAACTCTGAGCAGGCGTGGGGCGGATGCTCTCGGCAAGCGGTCTCGACCAGACGGGGCCCTCCCGCTCGTCGAGACCGGCGCGCTTGCCGCTCACCCCGCCATGGCAACCGCCCGCCGCCGGCAAGCCCTTCCGATGACCTTCCCGAAACGCCCTGCGCACGAGGGGGTTCCCCCGTAACGCCCGGGTAAAACCTTTACCCCTTCTTTATTTTCGGAGCCCGTTCAGGGATAATGCATCGTGTTTGCTGTAGTGCGTGCGCGAAAGGCGCATGCGCAGGCTCGGGGCGAAAAGCCGCCTCGACAGATGAACGGAGGGAATCCCATGGAACAGCAGTATTCTCTGTCTCGCCGCACTTTCCTGGCGGGCAGCGCCGTTGCCGCCGCAACGGCCGGCCTGGCCCTGAGCGGCTGCGGCAGCAGCTCCTCTTCCGAGGGCGGCAAGCCCAGCGGCTCCGCTGCCAACACCGGCGGCGTGATCACCGCTGCTTGCAGCTACAAGAACGCTAACTACAACCCCATCGGCGCAAGCTCCGCTCTGATGCTGCCCGCTATCCAGCACTGCCTGGAGGGCCTCTATGAGCTGGATTACTTCACCGGCGAGTCCAACGCCGCTCTGGCCGCCGGCGAGCCCGTCAAGGTCTCCGACACCGAGTACGAGGTCGCTCTGCGCAAAGGCGCCACGTTCTCCAACGGCGAGGCCGTGACCGCCGCCGACGTCGTGGCCGTTATCGAGGCCAACAAGGCCAACGCTACCTACAAGGACATGCTGTCCTTCATCGAGACCGTTGCCGCCAAGGACGACGCCACCGTGTCCTTCACGCTGGCCTACCCGTTCGTCGACAGCGACAAGCAGCTCAAAGAGCGCCTGTCCCTGTGCCGCGTCTTCCCGGCTGCCGAGATCACCAAGGAGACCATGACCACCCCGCCGACCGGCTCCGGTGCATGGGCCTTCGGCGAGTGCAACGGCGAGGATGGCGGCGAGCTGAACTTCGTCCCCAACCCCAAGTACAACGGCCCGAAGCCGGCTTCCGCCGACGCCATGCAGTGGCTCGTGCGCGTTGACAACACCGCTCGCGTGACCGCCCTGCAGGAGGGTACCGCCATCGCCGGCGAGAACATCCCGTTCTCCAACATCGACCAGCTGGTCGGCGCAGGCGTCACCGTCGACAGCGTCGACAGCTACGGCATCGGCTTCCTGATGTTCAACTGCCAGAAGGAGCCCTTCAACGACAAGCGCGTCCGTCAGGCCTTCCACTACGCCATCGACTACGACAAGCTGATCAAGAACCAGCTGGGCGGCAACGCTGAGACGCTGACCTCCTACCTGCCGAAGGACAACCCGGCCTACCACGAGGCATCCACGGTCTACAAGCACGATCCCGAGAAGGCCAAGGCCCTGCTCAAGGAGGCCGGCCAGGAGAACCTCGAGGTCAAGCTGCTCGTCATCGACAACTGGATCAAGGATCTGTCCGCTCAGATCCAGCAGGACCTGCAGGCCGTCGGCATGAACGTCACGCTCGACGTGCAGGCTGCCCCCTACCCCACCATGGCAGCTTCCAAGACCGACGAGATCCTGCCCTTCGACGTGTTCCTGGCCCCCGGCGACGTCTCCTGCTTCGGCACGAACGCCGACGTGCATCTGGCCTGGTTCTACGGCGAGAACACCGACTGGTGCCAGGGCCGTTCCTGCTGGGCTAAGGCCGGCGACGGCAAGTGCCAGGAGTTCAACGAGTACCTCGACCAGGCTCGCAAGGCCACCGATGCGAACACGCGCCAGGAGGCGTACAACAAGTGCTTCGACATCATCTCCGAGGAAGTGCCGCTGTACCCGCTGTTCCACAAGAAGGTCGTCACCGGCTACTGGGCCGGCCTCATCGAAGGCTTCGAGCCCAGCCCGACCACCGGCCTGTACTTCCAGAACGCGAAGCTGAAGTAATAACCGCCAGGTTATAGGCTGCAACCGGAAAGCCCGCCTCATTGCGAGGTGGGCTTTCTTTGCGTCTTGACCCCATATGCGCGTGAAGCGTATACCATGTTCACGTCAATTCGATTTAGGGGGGTTATCACCGCATGACACGTTTGTTTTCCGTATACGGAGACTCCATCAGCTCCTTCGAGGGCATCCTGCCGCAAGGCTGGCGCGTGTTCTTCGAAGGCGAGCAGCTTGAGCTCACCGGCGTGAAGACGCCGCACGACACCTGGTGGGGCCAGGTCATCGACCACTTCGGCGGGCAGTTCCTGGCCAACGCGTCCTGGTCGGGTTGCGTGGTGGAGGGACGCGACTTCCCCGTCGGCGCCTCGGCCGAGCGCATCGAGCACCTGCAGGCCGACGGGCGTACCCCCGATGACATCCTCGTGCATATCGGCATCAACGACTACGGCTGGGGCTCGGGGTACGCGCAGATCTGCGCGGCAACGCCTTCCGCTCCGCCGAAGCTTGCGGCCGAGTGCCCGGACCATGGCAAGGTGGCGGGCATGGCCCCCGAAGGAACCCTTGCCAACTTCGAGGAATCCTACCGCCGCATGCTGGCAACGATGCACGCTCAATACCCGAACGCCCGCATCTGGGTCTCCACGCTCCTTCCCGGCCGCGTGAAGGGCGCGCATCGCCCCACGTCCCCGCGTTGGTTCCGCGGCATCTGCGTCGACGAGTACAACAAGATCATCCGCACGGCCGCCAGCGACGCCGACAACTGCTATCTCGTGGACATGCAGGCGTTCGGCTACGACTACGACGCCATCGACGGCACCCACCCCACCGCGCTTGGCATGAAGCAGATGGCCTCCATGTTCATCCGCGGCATGGAGCAGGCCGACCCCGAGCTGCCGCGCACCCCTTACGACGGGCACGATCTGTTCCCCGACCAAATGCGAAGCGCCGAGTTCTGCACGAAGCCCTGCGTCGGCTGCGAATACGCGCGAGGAACCGGCAACAACTGGTGGCACGTCTGCGAGAAGCAACTGGCTGATTAGTTATCCTATTTCGCCGTTTATCCACGAAGGAATCTTGCAAATCGGTATAATGTGGAAGGTTTGCCAGCGTGCGTGAGCTGAACGATGGCAAACCATGTAACGTAAGCATGCTCTTATGAGCCTACAGAAAGGAGGGGATCGAGTGAACAACCTGCTTCGATTGATCGGCAATCGCCTGCTTTGGCTGCCCATCATGGTGTTCGGTGTCACCGTTCTCGTCTTCTTCCTGATGTCGCTTTCGCCTATCGACCCCGCCTTCTCGGCGCTTGGCGAAAACGCGTCACCCGACCAGTTGGAGGCCTACCGCGTCGAGCACGGCCTCAACGATCCCCTGATCGTTCGCTACGGCGACTACATGGCCGGCTTCTTCCATGGCGATCTGGGCACGTTCGGTCCCTCGAACCAGTCTGTGTCCGCTCGCATCGCCACCGCGCTGCCCATCACGCTGCAGCTCGGCTTCTTCGGCTTCATCATCGCCATCGTCGCCAGCGCCATCCTCGGCGTCGTGTCCGCCCTGTATCGCGACCGCTGGCCCGACCAGGTCATCCGCATCTTCTCCATCGCCTGCATCGCTACGCCGTCGTTCTGGCTGTCGGTGCTGTTCATCCTGCTGTTCTCCTCCACGCTGCACCTGCTGCCCGCTTCCGGCCCCCTGCCTGCGTTCACGGCAGATCCCGGCGGATGGCTTGCGCGCATGGCAATGCCCGGCATCGCCCTTGCCGTTCCGCTGACCGGCCAGATGACGCGCATCATCCGCACGTCCATGGTCGAGGAGCTCGACAAGGACTACGTGCGCACCGCCCGCGGCTTCGGCATCCCCTACGGCACCGTCGTCGCCCGCAACGTGCTGCGCAACGCCCTGATCACGCCCGTCACCGTGCTTGGCCTGAAGTTCGGCTACATGATCGGCGGCGCCGTGGTCCTCGAGGTCATCTTCGCCCTTCCGGGCATGGGCATGGCCATCGTCTCCGGCGTTACCTCGAATTACGTCATGTTGGTTCAGGGTGTCGTTCTCGTCGTCGCCATCACGTTCATCATCGTGAACGTCATCGTCGACATGCTCTACATCCTTATCGATCCGCGAATTAGGACGGTGTAGAGTATGGTTCAACTTCGTGGCGACCTCACCAAGAAGATGGAGGACGGCGCCGGCAAGGTCCGCTTCCGTCGCTGGAAGAACATGACCATCGGCGCGCGTATCTCGCTGGTCATCCTCATCGCTATCATCGTAGTGGCCGCGCTGGCCGACTTCATCGCGCCCTACAGCCCCTACGAGATCTTCACCTCGTTCTGCGCGCCTGATTCCGCGCACCTGTTCGGCACCGACGACAAGGGCCGCGACGTTATGTCCCGCCTGATGTGCGGCGCTAAGTACTCCCTGGTCATCGGCCTAGGCGCTACTGGCTTCGCGCTGGTCGTGGGCTCCATCATCGGCGCTATCGCCGCCGTCGTGCGCCCGCGCATCGCCGACGTCATCATGCGTATCCTGGACATCATCATGTCCTTCCCCGGCATCGCGCTTGCCGCCACCTTCATCGTGGTGTTCGGCAACTCCGTGCCGTCGCTCATCTTCGCCATCGGCTTTTTGTACATCCCGCAAATCGCCCGTATCGTTCGCGCCAACGTCATGAGCGAGTACAACCAGGACTACGTCCGCGCAGTCGTCGTCTCCGGCGCCCGCGCCCCGTGGATCCTGTGGAAGCACGTCGTGCGCAACTGCGTGGCTCCCGTCCTCGTGTTCACCATCGTGCTCGTGGCCGACGCCATCGTATTCGAAGCCTCCCTGGCCTTCATCAGCGCCGGTATCCCCGAACCCACCCCCACCTGGGGCAACATCCTGGCCGACGCCCGCAACGGCGTGCTGGCCGGCCGTTGGTGGCAGGCGCTGTTCCCCGGCATCATGATCATGCTGACCGTTCTGTGCCTCAACATCGTCTCCGAGGGCATCACCGACGCCATCGCCGCGCCGAAGAGCGCCGTCAAGGTCGACGAGAACGACCTGAACAAGGACCGCGAGGCCGACCGCATGGTCGCCGACCCGACGCTTGCCTACGCCGCTCAGGCCGATATGCTCAACAAGCGCCTGGCCGCCCTTAAGGAAGCCGAGCTTACGCGCACCGACCGCTTCGCGGCACGCACCGACGTGCCGCCCATCCTGGAAGTCAAGGACCTGTGCATCAAGTTCCCCCGCCATGGCGACGTGAACGTGGTCGACCATGTCAGCTTCGTGGTGCGCCCGCGCCAGACCATGGGCCTTGTGGGCGAGTCCGGCTGTGGCAAGTCCATCACCAGCCTGGCTATCATGGGCCTGCTGGACAAAAAGGCCGAGATCTCCGGCGAGATCATGTACGACGGCAAGAACCTGCTCAACCTCTCCGACAAGGAGATGAACGAGCTGCGCGGCCGCGAGATCGCCATGGTGTACCAGGACGCCCTGTCCTCGCTCAACCCCTCCATGCTCATCCGCTCTCAGATGAAGCAGCTGACCAAGCGTGGCGGCACCCGTTCTGCCGAGGAGCTGCTCGAGCTGGTCGGCCTGGACCCGAAGCGCACGCTGGATTCCTATCCCCACGAGCTCTCCGGCGGCCAGCGCCAGCGCGTGCTCATCGCCATGGCCCTGACGCGCGACCCCAAGCTGGTCATCGCCGACGAGCCCACCACCGCCCTTGACGTGACGGTCCAGAAGCAGGTCATCGACCTGCTGAACAAGCTGCAGCACGAGCTTGGCTTCGCCATGGTGTTCGTGAGCCACGACCTGGCGCTCGTTGCCGAGGTCGCCAACTCCATCACCGTCATGTACGCTGGCCAGGTTGTGGAGCAGGGCCCGGTGAAGGAGATCCTCACCAACCCCATCCACGAGTACACGCGCGGCCTGCTCGGCTCCGTTCTGTCCATCGAGGCCGGCGGTGCGCGCCTGCATCAGGTTCCCGGCTCGGTGCCTTCGCCGAAGGACTTCCCCGAAGGCGACCGCTTCCGTCCGCGCTCCAGCCATCCGGACAAGACGTCGAACGTGCGGCCCATGCTCAAGCGCGTGGCGAATTCCGACCACTATTACGCCGAGCTGCCTGATAGCGAGCTGAAGCGCATCGGCGTCAAGCCTTATCTCACGGGAGGTGCGAACTAATGGCCGAAGCAACCAACAGTGCAGCAGTCGCCAACAACGACGAGCAGACGCCTATCATCTTCCTTGATGATATCCACGTGGTGTTCAAGACGCGTACCGGCTCCCTGCTGCACCCCAACAAGGTCCACGCCGTCAACGGCCTGTCCCTGAAGCTCATGCCGGGCAAGACCATCGGCATCGTCGGCGAGTCCGGCTGCGGCAAGTCCACTACGGCCAACGTCATGTGCGGTCTGCAGACCCCCACGTCCGGTCATGTGTATTTCAAGGGCACCGATGTCACGAAGCGCTCCGCAGCGCAGCGTAAGATCATCGGCCGCGTCATCTCCGTCGTGTTCCAGGACCCGGCAACGGCCCTGAACGCGCGCATGACCGTCCGCGAGCAGCTCATGGACCCCATGATCGTGCACAAGGTGGGCGACGCGAAGTCTCGTGAGGCTCGCGTGCGCGAGCTCATCGAGATGGTGGGCCTTCCCAACAGCGTCCTCGAAGCGCTGCCCGGCCAGATGTCCGGCGGCCAGCGTCAACGCGTGGCAATCGCCCGTGCGCTGTCCTTGAAGCCCGACGCCATCATCGCCGACGAGCCCACCTCGGCCCTCGACGTGTCCGTGCGCGCACAGATCCTCAACCTGCTGATGGATCTGAAGAAGGAGCTCAACCTTGCCATGGTGTTCATCAGCCATGACATCCAGACGGTGCGCTACATCTCCGACCAGATCATCGTCATGAACCATGGTCAGGCAGTTGAGCGCGGCACCGCCGAGCAGATCTTCAACAACCCTAAGGACGACTACACGCGCCTGCTGCTGGGCGCCGCCCCGTCCCTGCTCCATCCCGACCTGGGCAAGTAGCCTTACAACGGGCTAACCTAACGGGGAACGCAATCGCCCCCGCCGCTCGCAAGAGCAGCGGGGGCGATTTTCATTTTGTTAGATTTCAGAAGCGATAACGTGTAACCTAGGAAGCCCATTTTTATCGGCGAACTGACAACCCGATTAACATAGATGAGCCCTTGCTCGGTACCTCATAAAGCGAATTCCGCAGCGACTGGAATAGTCCAATGGACTGTTCCACCAAGCGAGGAGTGTCTGAGCAGCTGGGGTATCGAGCAAGGGCTCATCGAACGGGACAAAAAGAAGCCCCGACCAACATAGGCCGGGGCTTCCGATGGGACTGCTAAAACCTACTTGCCAGCAGCCTCCACGAACCAGCTGGTGATGCTGGTGGGGTGCGTGATGGCGGTGCCGACCACGACGGCCCACGCGCCGGCGTCCATGGCAGCCTTGGCATCGGCAGGCGTGTGCACGCGGCCCTCGCAGATGACGGGCTTGTCCGGGAACTCTTCCACCGCCTGGCGCACCAGCGCCACATCCGGGCCGTCGGCCATGCCGCAATCGATGGCGGCGCCAGGGTGCGAGAGCGTGGTGGAGGCGATATCGCAGCCGATGGCGAACGCATGGCGGATGTCTTCGATGGTGGAGCAGTCCGCCATCACGAGCACGCCCTCCTCCTTCAGCGGACGCACCGTGTCCTCAAGCGTCTTGCCGTCGGGGCGCGGGCGGTCGGTGGCGTCGATGGCCACGATGTCAGCGCCTGCCATCACGCAGGCGCGCGCATGACGCAGCGTGGGCGTGATGTAGACGCCCTCATGGCCTTCCTTCCAGATGCCAATGACGGGCACCTCGGTGCGGCCTTTGATGGCCGCGATATCGGACAGGCCCTGGCAGCGGATGCCGCCGGCGCCGCCCAGCTCGCATGCACGGGCCATCTGCGCCATGGTCTCGGGGTGGCGCAGCGGCTCGCCCATATATGCCTGGCAGCTGGCGATGACCTTGCCGCGCAATTGCTCGATGATGGGATCCATTTCCCCGTCCTTTCAAAATTCGAAAACCAGCGGCGCCCGCAGCCGCGAATCCACGGCGCCGGGCGCTGCGATATGCCGATGAAAACTACTCCTGCGGCTCTTCCCCATTCTGCTGCTCTTGGGAGTCATGCGGCTCGCCGAGAGCTTCAAAACCCTCGGCGTCGTCAAACTCGTCCAGTTCCTGCCGGACCTCGACATCCTCCAAGTAATCCAGCAGATCCTCGGCCGCGCCGATAAGCGGGGCGTGCCCGCCCAGCTCGGCCGCAAGGATAGGCAGACCGCGCTGCGCCAGCGGGATCTGGCGCTCGAAGCCCTCCTGTACCGCCGCACGCCACTTCGTGCCCGCCTTGGGCACCGAGCCGCCGATGACCACCATATCGGGATCGAGCAGGTTCGTGATGCCCGCGATGGCCTCGCCCAGGGCGATGCCGGCGGTCATGATAACCTTGTGCGCCGCAGGCTCGCCCTCGGCTGCACGGCGGGAGATCTCGGCACCATCGATATGATTGCCCGTGATCTCAGCATAGCGCGCCTCGATGCCGCTCCCCGACGCCACCAGCTCCAAATGGCCGGCACCGCCGCACACGCACGGGATACCTACAGCCTGCGAACAGGCGATATGCCCGATCTCGCCGGCGAAACCGTGGTTGCCGCGAACCAAGCGCCCATGGGCGATCACGGCGCCGCCGATGCCCGTGCCGGCAGCGATCATCATGCAGGTATCGGCTCCGCTGGCAGCGCCCCAGCGTGCCTCGCCGAGCGCATGGGCCTGCACGTCGTTGAGCACCGACACCGGCAGCTCGCAAGACTCCTGCAAGCGCTCCTTGATGGGCTGGCCGGTCCACCCGGGCATGATCTCATTAGCGTACGCGATGCCGCCCGTGACCGCATCCACGCGGCCCGCAGTGGACACGCCGATGCCGAGCACCTGCTCTCGGCGCGAGCGCGCCTCGGCAAGCACCGTGTTCGCCACATCGCACACGGTGACGAGCACAGGGCCGCCCCCACGCTGCGCCTGCGTGGGCACCTGGGTTTCGAACACGACTTCAGGGGCAGCGTCGATCTGCTCGTATCGCAGCAGCGCGCCGGCGATCTTCGTGCCGCCGATATCAAGCGCCGCAACGTATGCGGGATATTCCATGCACCCCACCCTTCCCTTTTCGAAAAGCACCTTATCACCTGGTGTCAACCATGGTACCGCAAACAAAAAAGCCGGCGCGGGTGGAACCTGCGCCGGCTTGCAAAAGCGAAGAAAAGCTACTTGCGGATGGGAGCGTCCGCGTCCATGAGGCCGGCCTTCTTGATGACCTCGACGATGGCCGCGACGTCCTCGCCCTCGAGCGGCTGGACGGGCTCGCGCATCTGGTTCGTGTTGAACACGCCCATCTGCCACAGAGCCGTCTTGAACGCGCCCACGCCGGCGCCGAAGCCGACGGTGGCCTTGACCACGCGGGTCAGGAACATCAGACGGGCAAGGTGATCCTGGATCTCCTTGACGCGGTTCCAGTCGCCGGCCTGAGCGGCCTTCCACTGCTCCACGTAGCTGTGCGGGTCGAGGTTGGCCAGGCCCGGCACGCTACCGTCGGCGCCTGCCAGGTACGCGCCGTCGACGCACACCTCATGGCCGGTGAGCAGCTGCAGCGGATGACCGGCGTCCTCGTTCTCCAGCATCAGCCAGCGGAAGCTGACGTCGTCGCCGGAGGAGTCCTTCACGCCCTGCAACACGCCGTCCTTGCCCAGACGCACCAGCATGGTGGGGTCGAGCTTGGTATGCACGCACACGGGCAGGTCGTAGGCGAACAGCGGCAGGTCGGTATGCTCGCGGATGGCGCGGAAGTGACGCTCGGTCTCCTTCGGGCCGCCCAGGGCGTAGAACGGGGCGGTGGCGACCAGCGCGTCGACGCCAAAGCCCTTGGCACGCTTGGCCTGATCGACCACGCGCAGGGTTTCCATGTCGATGACGCCGGCAAGCACGGGCACGCGATGGTTCACGATGGCCACGGCCTCCTGCAGCACATGGTAACGCTGGGCGTCGGTGAGGAACGCGACCTCGCCCGAGGAGCCCAGGAAGAACAAGCCGTCGACGCCGGCGTCGATCATACGGTTGATGGAGCGCTCGAAGGCCTCCAGGTCAAGCTGCTTCTTCTCGGTCAGCGGGATGACCACCGGGGGGATTACGCCGTGGAACGGGGAATCGGTCATGATGAGTACCTTGCCTCTTTCTTTCTGTTGAGCCAACTTCAATGAGGATAGTATCGAGGTTCGCGGTTCGTCAACGAACTGGCCAACGTTTCACAAACAAAGGATGGAATCCGCCTTACGGTGCGAACGGGCGCCCGAACGGCGCAAGCCTCATGGCTGCGGCGCAGCCGAGCACCCCAACGCTACGCGATCACCTTTCCTCGAAGCACCACGTGCTTGATGTTCAGATCGCGGTCGAGCACCACGGCGTCGGCCTGATAGCCCGGGGCGATGGCGCCCAGCTTGCCGTCAAGTCCCAAGGCGCGGGCCGGGTTAACCGTTGCGGCCTTCACAGCGCTGGTCAAGGGGATGCCCATGGTGCGCACCGCCGTGCGCATGCACGCCATCACGTCGGAGACGCTGCCGGCAAGGCTGCCGTTGGCGATCGTGGCGCGGTTGCCCTTGACGAAGAACTGCTGGCCGCCCAACTCGTATTCGCCATCCCCCAGCCCGCAGGCGCGCAGGCTGTCGCTGATCAAGATCATGCGGTCATCGCCGAACAGGGCGAACGCCAGGCGTACCATAGCAGGATGGATATGCACGCCGTCGGCGATGATCTCGGCCGTTACGTCGTTTCGCTCCGCACCGGCGGCAATGGGGCCGGGCTCTCGATGATGCAACGCGGGCATAGCATTGAACAGGTGCGTCATATGGCGCGCGCCAGCATCGAAGGCCGCGCACGCGTCATCATAGCCCGTGCACGTATGGGCTACGGAGACGCGCACGTCATGGGACATCTGGCGGATGAACTCCAGGTTGCCCGGCTGCTCGGGAGCCACGTCAACCAGCTTGATGAGGCCCTTCGCCTGGTGCTGCAGGCGGCCGAACTCTTCGATGGAGGCGCTGCGCACGTATGCGGGGTTCTGCGCGCCCACCTTATCGGGGGCGATATAGGGACCTTCCATGTTGATGCCCACGATCCCGGCCTCCCCCGCTGCTGCTTCATGCGCGGCCACGCTGGCCACGATGGGAGCCAGGCGCTCTTCAGGAAGCGTCATGGTGGTCGGGCAGATGGAGGTCACGCCACGGCTTGCCTCGTATGCCGCGATGGCGGAGATGCCCTCATCGGACGCATCGCAGAAATCGTGGCCCATGGCACCGTGGAAGTGCACATCTATCAGGCCTGGGATCACATAACATCCCGAAGCGTCCAGCGCATCGGCAGCGCCACCCGCGCCGCACGCTACGTCTCCCGATGTCTCGATGCTGGAGAAGGTCTGCCCCTCCACCACCACATCGCGTTCGCGGAAGCATTGACCGTCGAACACCTTGCCGTTTGCAATGCGCATACCCGCATGCTCCTTTCAAATATGGAAGGGCCTTCCGCATGCGCGGAATGCCCTTCGAATGTGTTATCGATTATGGCACCGGTCCACCTTACAGCAGCGAGCCGGCCTCGGCGTCCACCACGACGGTAACGTTTGGGTGCAGCTGCAGCACGGACGCGGGAACCTGCGGCGTGACGGGGCCGAAGAACGCGTCGCGCACGATCTGCGCCTTATCGACGCCGCTGGCCACCACCAGGATGGCACGCGCCTTCATGATGGTGCCGATGCCCATGGTGTAGGCCTCGCGGGGAACCTGGTCGATGGACTCGAACAGACGGCTGTTGGCGTTGATGGTGCTCTCCGTCAGCTCGACCACATGGGTGCGCACGGGGAACTCGTCGCAGGGCTCGTTGAAGCCGATGTGGCCGTTGTGGCCCAGACCCAGCAGCTGCAGGTCGATGCCACCGGCTTCGCCGATGGCCTGCTCGTAAGACTCGCAAGCAGCCTGTGCGTCAGGATTGGCGCCGTCGGGGACGCTCGTTGCCTCAGGGTCGATGTCGACATGGTCGAAGAGGTTCTTCTGCATGAAGTAGCGATAGCTCTGGTCGTGCTCGGGGGACAGGCCGCGGTACTCGTCCAGGTTGAACGTGGTAACCTGCTCGAAGCTGATACGGTCGGCCTGGAAGTCCTCCACCAGGTCGGCATACAGCCCGATGGGCGTGGAGCCGGTGGCCAGGCCCAGCGTGGAAGCCGGGTCCACGATCAGCTGGGCGGCGATCAGATCCGCCGCGCGGCGGCTCATATCCTCGTAGGTCTCCTCGATGAACAGTTGCATGTGATGCCCTCTCTTTCGCCATTGAAAATCGGTCGGGGTTGATAATGGGAATTAGCACGCGCAGCATTCGCCCGCCGCGCGCTGCCGCCTAGGTCCAGAACAGCACCGTCTCGATGATGTCCTGATACGACCAGGGGTAGATATCGGAGAACCATCCGGTTTCCGGAACGAAGCAGAGAAGCGCGACGTACAGCACCGAGATGCAGACGAGCGTCAGCAGCCCCTTCATGAGCAGCACCTGTGCCGTCGATCCGGGCCTGAGGTTCTCGTTGACGATGAACGCCAAAAGCACCGATGCCGCCAGGAACATGAAGCTGAAGTCCGCGTAGTAGCGCTGCAAGATACCCGCCATCTGCGCATCCATCAGCGCAACCACCACGCCACCGAACAGCAAGGCGATGATGACGCCCGCAATGGTCCGGGTTGAGCGCGTTTTGAAGCGCAATGCCAGAATACGGCGCGAGAACGGCAGGATCCACAGGATGGGAAGGCATGCCAGCACGCCGCCGAACGTGATCTCCTTGATGGTCTGCCCCAAGTAGGTGGTCTCAAACGGAGCAGGCTGCACAAACGGGAACACGCCGGTCATGGAAGGCGGCTGCAGGAAGTATGCGAACAGCGCCGGAGCCAAACGCCCGATGTTCCAACCGCGCTTTGTCATGTCGTTGACCGTCAGGTTGTAGTTCGCGCCGAAATCGGTGAAGCTGCCGAAACGAGCATGGTTGTACAGCATGAGGCCCGCCGCCACCACGATATACGGCGCCATCAAGCACGCAAACTCGATCGCGCCCTTACGCGTAAGGATGGTCCGCTTCGTGATGTACTTGCACCAGAACAGCGGGAATGCCACCAGCGACAGCACAATCAGCTGCGGGCGGCACCCGACAACCAGGGCCATGCACAGGCTCCCGCCCAAATACCAACCGCAAGGACGCTTCGCCGCACGGCCGCGCATCCACAGATACAAGCCCCACACCGAGAACGCCAGCCCCATGGAAATGGGAAGCGAATAGAACGTGGGGAACTTCAGCAAATACAGGATGCCGCAGCACATGACCAGCGGGATCTGCAGCAACAGGTACAAGCCGAGACTGACGCGCTTGAAGTGATAGCGCGCAAACCTGTCAAGCAACGCCGAACACCCCAGCACAAACATGATGACGGCTATGAGCACGCCGATGGCTGTGGGAAAATTCGACCCCGTTAGCAAATAGAACGGCAAGTAAAACACGAGCACGGGCACCACGCCGAAGTACACATAGTAGTGACCATCGTGGTATGCGACGTCGAACAGGTACTCCTCGCCCGTTTCCTTCTGCAGCTCGTCACGTGCGCCCTTGTCGTAGGGGTCTTCCATGTCTTGGAGCCATTGCGGAGGCGTTTCCTCCAGATACAGCTGGCCATGAGCCATGGACTTGGCAAGCTCGGCGTATTGCTGGGCGTTTTCGCCGCCGACCTTGAACGTGTTGGCAATGCCGGTGCCATCCCACGAGCCGGAATTGTACGTGCTAGTGGCGACGCCGACCAGGTTCGACCCCATGAACAGATACGAGCTGAGCAGCACGATCTCGATAGCCACGGCGGTGATGAGCGCAGCTTTGGACTTACGGGGATTGCGCACGATGCCGATGCGGTAGATGGCCGACTTCGGACGGAAGATGAACGCAAGCGACAAGATGCCCAACGTGAACAGGAAGCGCGTTTGATTGAATAAGAACGGTTCCCGGGCGTTGATGGACACATCGGAAAGCTTCACCGGGTAGTTGATATCCTCGCCGGTGATGGTGATCTTAAGATTGGTCACCAGGCCCGTGGTGTTCAGATTGATGTACTCGCTTTGATCGCACAGCGTGTTGACGTCCACCTCGGGAACGCCCACCGTGTACTCGGTGGAATCGAAGTAGGTGCTGTGAGCCTCGTCAGTGAACTGGATCTTCACCTTCAGCTGCTGCGCGGGCTGCCGGTAATCGAAGTTCAGCCACACGTTATGGACCTCGGAATTGAGGTTCTTGAATTCGATGACGTGATTGACTTCGGTGACGCGATACTGGTTATCGAGGGTCTTCGTCAGCGACAAACGGCTGTCCAAATTGGTGGTGTGGTAGCCCGCCGTCCGGAAGTAGTTGAAGTTGAACACGAACGTTTCCAGCACCAAAGCCGCAAGGATCAGCAGCACGGCGCTTTTCACGACGTGCTTTACCGTAGCGCCATGCTTAAGCATAAGCTGCTGGTGCCAGTAAGATATGTTCTGCTTCATGGTAGGCATACGGCGAAACATTATACGGGATAAGCAAAGGGAGGGGTAGTTTCACCCCTCCCTCTCAAGCAATATGCACGTTTTTACGGTAGATGTTACAGACCCAGAGCCTGCTTCACATCAGCGTAAACGACGTCGACGTCGCGGTCGCCGTCGATGGACACAAGCAGATCGCAGCCACGATAGTAGTCGATCAGCGGAGCCGTGGACTTCTCGTAGACATCAAGACGATTGCGCACCGTGGCCTCGTTGTCGTCGTCGCGCTGATACATCTCGCCACCGCACGCGGGGCAAGCGGCATCGGCAACGGAGCCGATGTGGCCGCACTCCTTGCACATGCGACGAGAAGTCAGGCGCTTGACGATGACCTCGAAGTCGACATCGATGAGCAGAGCGGCGTTCAGCGGACGCTTCAGCTCGGCCAGCATGGTATCAAGAGCCACAGCCTGCGTGGTGGTACGCGGGAAGCCGTCCAAGATGACGCCCTTCTCGGTGTCAGGCTGCTCGATGCGCTCCTTCATGAGATCGATGATCAGCTCATCGGGAACCAGCTCGCCAGCGTCCATGAAGCCCTTGGCCTTAACGCCCAGGGGGGTCTGATTCTTAACGGCAGCGCGAAGGATGTCGCCCGTGGAGATATGGCACAGGCCGCAATCCTCGACCAGCTTGGCAGCCTGCGTGCCCTTACCGGCGCCCGGGGCGCCCAGCAACACGATGTTCATGGTGAAGCAATCCTTTCGAGATATGCAGATAATGCTTCTCCATCATAACAAAAAGGGAGGGCCCAAAGGCCCTCCCTATCGGTAACTGCAAGGTTTCCCTACTTGAAGAATCCCTCGTAGTTATGCATCTTCAACTGGCTTTCAACCTTGCTCATGGTATCGAGCGCAACGCCGATCATGATGAGGATGGAAGTACCACCGAACGCCTGGATAAGCGTGTTGCCGGTGAAGTAGAAGATAATGGTCGGCACGACCGCGATGACCGCGATGAAGATACCGCCCGGAAGCGTGACGCGATGCAGCACATTCTTGATGTAGGTCACGGTAGCGGAACCGGGACGCACACCGGGAATGAAGCCGCCTTGCTTGCGCAGGTTGTCCGCCGTCTCCTCGGGATTGAACACCATGGAGGTGTAGAAATACGCGAAGAAGACGATGAGCGCGATGGTGAGAATCCAGTTCACCCAACCCGTGGAGATGGCATCGGCGAATGCCGTCAACCAACCCACGTTGAACAGAGCAGCAAGCTGAGCCGGGAAGTAGATCAGGCAGCTTGCGAAGATAATCGGGATGACGCCCGCCGCATTCACCTTCAAGGGAATGTAGGTGGACTGACCGCCCATCATCTTACGACCCTGCACGCGCTTGGCGTAGTTCACCGGGATACGACGCTGCGCACGCTCCACGAAGATGATCGCGGGGATGCACACGAGCACCACTGCCAGGATGAGCACCGTGATGGCAACGCCCATGCCGGTATCGGTGGTCAAGTTCACCGAAGAGAAGATGGCCGAAGGCACACGGCTGACGATGCTCACGAAGATGATAAGCGACATGCCGTTGCCGACGCCGCGCTGCGTGATGAGCTCGCCCATCCACATGATGAACGCGGTACCGGCCACCAACGTGAACACCACCAGGATATCGGTGACGATCTCGGGGACCTCGGAAGAGAACACCACGCCGTACTGCGGGGACTTGAACAGCAGCAAGTAGCCGATGGCGTTGATCAGGCCCAAGGCCAGCGTCAGGTAACGCGTAACCTGGGTGATGCGACGCCTACCGGTCTCGCCTTCCTTCGCCCATCGGCCAACAGCCGGGATAACGCCCTGCATCAGCTGCATGATGATGGATGCCGTGATGTAGGGCATGATGCCCAGCGAGAATACCGAGAAGTTCGAAAGCGCACCGCCGGTGAACAAGTCCAGCATGGTCATGGACACGCCCGAATCCTGGAACGAGTGAGCGAACTCGTGGAACGGGATGCCCGGAACCGGCACGTAGGAACCGAATCGATAGAGCGCAAGGATGCCCAGCGTGAACAAGATTTTCTTGCGCAGCTCGGGAACCTTGAACGCGTCGATGATAGAGCTTAGCAAGGCTCTTCGACCTTTCCGCCAGCTGCCTCGATCTTCGCCTTGGCGGAGGCAGAAACCTTATCGACCTTGATAGTCAGGGCCTTGGTGATGTCGCCATCGCCGAGAACCTTCACCAGGGCGTCCTCATGCTTGATGATGCCCTTGGCCTTCAGGGAAGCACCGTCGACGACGTCGCCGGCCTCGAACTTCTCCTCGAGGCGGGAGACGTTGACGGGCAGGTACTCGACGCGGTTGATGTTGCGGAAGCCGGGCAGCTTCGGCAGACGACGGGCCAGCGGAGTCTGGCCGCCCTCGAAGCCGGCGCCCTTGCCGCCACCGGAGCGGGACTTCTGGCCATTCATACCGCGACCGGCAGTCTTGCCCTGGCCGGCAGCGTGGCCGCGGCCGACGCGCTTGCGGTTCTTACGAGAGCCCTCTGCGGGCTTGAGGTCCTTGAGTTCCATTCTTTTCTCCTTGCAGATAGCTTACCGGGCTCCCGCCCGGTGCTGGCAGCTCGCCGCCAGCAAACTTCCAATACAGCCGATTGGCGCGCCGAAAACCGACACGCCAATCGAAAATTCTACCCTAGACGGGTAAGTATGCCAAGGTGGCGATTGGGAACTTTACAGCTCCTCCACCTTGATGAGATGCTTCACCTTGAAGATCATGCCGCGGATGTTGGCATTGTCGACCTGGTCGATGGAACGGCCGATCTTGCCGAGGCCCAGGGCCTTCAGCGTTGCAGCCTGATCCTTCTTGTAACCGATGGAGCTCTTCACCTGCGTAAGACGCAGCGTCTTCTTAGCGTCGGACATGGGTTACTCCTTCCAGCCGTAGATCTTGGCAACGGAAATGCCACGACGCTCGGCGACGGACTCGGGGGACTGCATTTCCTTCAGACCCTCGGCCGTGGCCTTGACGACGTTCATGACGTTGTCGGTGCCCAGAGACTTGCACAGGACGTTCTCCACACCGGACAGCTCCAGAACGGCGCGAGCAGCGCCGCCGGCGATAACGCCGGTACCGGGAACAGCAGGCTTGATGAGGACGCGACCGGCACCGAACTCGCCGATGATCTCATGCGGCAGCGTCTTCTCGTCGGTCAGCGGCACGGAGAACATGTTCTTCTTTGCGTCCTCCACGCCCTTCTTAATGGCCGTAGGCACTTCCTGGGACTTGCCCATGCCGATGCCGACGTGGCCGTTGCGGTCGCCCACGACCACCAGCGCGGTCAGACCGAAGCGGCGACCACCCTTGACGACCTTGGACACGCGGTTGATGTAAACGACGCGCTCTTCGAGCTCGGGAGCTGCGGCGTTCTCTTGCTTGTTGCGAGCCATAGACTAAACCCCTTCTAGAATTTCAGACCGGCTTCACGAGCAGCGTCGGCCAGAGCCTTGACGCGCCCATGGTACAGGTTGCCACCACGATCGAAAACGACTTCCGTGATGCCGCATTCCTGAGCCTTCTTGCCTGCGATCTCACCGAGAGCGGTAGCGCCCTCGACGTTAGCGCCGTTCTTGCCCGTGGCCTTGAAATCAGGGCCCAGGGTGGAAACGCCGCACAGGGTCTTGCCCGCAACGTCGTCGACGAACTGCACGTAGATGTTGTTGTTGCTGCGCGTCACGCAAAGACGGGGACGCTCCGGCGTGCCGGAGATCTTACCGCGCACGCGACGATGGCGACGGGCCAGCGCAGCTTGCTTTTTCTGAAGCTTATTCATGGTAATCCCTTCGTTCAGTTACGCTTGCGCGCTTAGTCCTTGCCAGCCTTGCCGACCTTGCGGCGGACATGCTCGCCCTCATAGCGGATGCCCTTGCCCTTGTAAGGCTCAGGCTTGCGCCATGCGCGGACGTTCGCGGCCACCTGGCCGACCTGCTCCTTACTGATGCCGGAGACGACGATCTCGGTCTGGCTGGGAACCTCGAACGTGATGTTCTTGGGGCACTCCATGAGCACGGGGTGCGAGAAGCCCAGCTGCATCTCCAGGTCCTTGCCCTTCAGCGCGGCACGATAGCCGACGCCGACCAACTGCAGCTTCTTCTGGTAGCCGGTGGAAACGCCCTCGACCATGTTGTGGATGAGGGTGCGGGTAAGGCCGTGCAGGCTCCTGGCCTCACGGGAGTCGTCAGGACGGGAGACGATGACCTCATCGCCTTCCTGGCTGATGGTCATCATGGGGTTGAACTCGCGAGTGAGCTCGCCCTTGGGGCCCTTGACCGTCACGATGTGGCCGTCGATCTTCACGTCGACGCCGGCAGGAACGGTAACGGGCTGCTTGCCGATACGAGACATAAACCTATCCCTTCCTTTCCTACCAGATGTACGCGATAACCTCGCCGCCGATGCCCTTCTTGCGGGCGTCGCGGTCGGTCATCACGCCGTTGGACGTGGAGACGATTGCAGTGCCGAGGCCGCCCAGAACGCGGGGCAGCTCGTCCTTGCCGGCGTAAATGCGCAGACCCGGCTTGGAGATGCGGCGGATGCCGCGGATGGTCTTGGCCTTCTTCTCGCCATACTTCAGCGTGATTTCGAGCGTGGCACGAGGCTCGCCTTCGACAACCTCGTAGCCGGCCACATAGCCCTCTTCCTGCATGATGCGGGCGATCTCGACCAGCTTCTTGCTGGAGGGCATGGAGACCGTAGCCTTGCCGGCAGAGTTAGCGTTACGCACGCGCGTAAGCATATCTGCGATAGGGTCAGTCATGGTCATAGTAAGTTTCTCCTTTGGTTCGTGATGAGCCGATCGGTTCGGTTCGGATAGGCGCCCTTAGCACCCCCGCCTGAACCGTGGCACACCCGTACGTACCTTGTGTTTGGGCCTACCAGGAAGCCTTGGTCACGCCGGGCAGCTCGCCTTTGTTGGCCAGCTCGCGCAGGCACACGCGGCACAGGCCGAACTTACGGTAGTAAGCGCGCGGACGCCCGCAACGCGTGCAGCGATTGTGCTGGCGCGTGGAGAACTTCGGCTCGCGCTCGCTCTTGGCGATCATCGATTTCTTTGCCATGCAAATCCTTCTTTCTTGTTTCCAAGCCCGCCGGGAAGGTGGGCTTTAAACTGCCTGCAGGATGACCTGGCCGGCCATCCTTACGGTCAAACAAAAGGGTTAGTCGCGGTCCTTGAACGGGAAGCCCAGCGCGGAAAGCAGCGCGAAAGCGTTCTCGTTGTTGCCGGCAGTGGTCACGAACGTGATGTCCATACCACGGGTGCGGTCGACCTTATCGTACTCGATCTCGGGGAAGATCAGCTGCTCGGTGATGCCGAGCGTGTAGTTGCCGCGACCGTCGAAGCTGGTCGGGGAGATACCGCGGAAGTCGCGGACGCGCGGCAGAGCGGCGGCCAGCAGACGATCCAGGAACTCCCACATGCGGTCGCCACGCAGGGTGACCTTGCAGCCGATGGCCTGACCCTCGCGCACATGGAAGCCTGCGATGGACTTCTTGGCACGGGTGATGCAGGGCTGCTGACCGGTGATGATGCGCATGTCGTTCATGGCAGCATCAAGCAGCTTGTGGTCGGAAGCAGCGGCGCCGACGCCCATGTTCACGACGATCTTCTCGAGACGCGGAACATTGTTGATGTTGTCGATGCCCAGCTCGCTTTCAAGCTTAGCGACGATCTCGTTCTTGTACTTCTCTTTGAGACGAGGAGCAGTCATGCGATTTCCTTTCGATGAATTAAACGCAGGATTTCCGACCCTGCGTCCCTGGTCTTATATGGCCAGGGTCATATTCTAAACGCGGCCCGCGCAAAGGCGGGCCGCCTTCAACAAAACTATTTATCGATGTCCTTGCCGCACTTCTTGCAAACGCGGACCTTCTTGCCGGCCTCGTTCACGCGGTGAGACACGCGGGTGGGCTGCTTGCACTCGGGGCAGACGACCATGACGTTGGAGACATGGATGGGAGCCTCGACGGACATGATGCCGCCCTGCGGGTTCTGCTGAGTGGGGCGCATGGCCTTCTTGACCATGTTCACCTTCTCGACGACCACGCGCTGCTTGCTGGGGAGAGAACGAACGACCTGGCCCTCCTTGCCCTTGTCCTTGCCGGACAGAACGCGGACGGTGTCGCCCTTCTTGATGTTCATGCTGTTCATTGCGAATAACCCCCTTTACAGCGTCTCAGGTGCCAAGGACACGATCTTCATGTACTTCTTCTCGCGCAGCTCGCGGGCGACGGGCCCGAAGATACGCGTGCCGCGCGGCGCACCGTTGGCGTCGATCAGGACGGCGGCGTTCTGATCGAACTTGATGTAGCTGCCGTCAGCGCGACGAACTTCCTTCTTCACGCGCACAACGACGCAGCGCACGACGTCACCCTTTTTGACAGCACCATTGGGCATAGCCTCTTTGACGCTGCAGATGATCACGTCGCCCAGGCCCGCGTAACGGCGCTTGGAGCCGCCCAGGACCTTGATGCACTGCACCTTGCGAGCGCCGGAGTTGTCGGCGACCGCGAGCATGGTTTGCATCTGAATCATTGCTTCAACCTATCTTTCAATCGGTAATCTGATGGGATAAGAGGAAAGGGCTATTTCGCCTTTTCGTTGATCTCCACCAGACGCCAGCGCTTCATCTTGGACAGCGGACGGGTCTCCATGATGGTGACGGTATCGCCGACGCCAGCCTCGTTGTTCTCGTCATGCGCGTGGAACTTCTTGGTGGTCGTCATCATCTTCTTGTACACCGGATGCGGCTTGCGCTCGGCGACGGAGACGACGATCGTCTTGTCGTTAGCGGCGCTGACCACGACGCCCTGGCGGACCTTACGCGTATTACGCTCTTCGCTCATGTTATCAAACCTTCCTTTATGCGCTCAGCTCACGGGCGCGCATCTCGGTCTGGATGCGAGCGATGTCCTTCTTGACCTGCTTCACGCGTGCGGTGTTGTCAAGCTGGCTCGTTGCCATCTGGAAGCGCAGGTTGAAAAGCTCAGCGCGTGCTTCCTTGAGTTTGGCCTGCAGATCGTCGGCAGACAGCTCACGAATCTCTGCTGCTTTCATTTACTCCTGCCCTTCCGTTTCCTTGGTCACAATCTTGCACTTGATGGGCAACTTGTTGATTGCAAGGCGGAGCGCCTCTTTGGCCGTGGCCTCGTCGACGCCGTCGATCTCGAACATGATGCGACCGGGCTTGACGACCGCGACCCAGGCCTCGGGGTTGCCCTTACCGGAACCCATGCGGGTCTCAGCCGGCTTCTTGGTGATCGGCTTGTCCGGGAAGATGGTGATCCAGACCTTACCGCCACGCTTCATGCAACGGGTCATGGCGATACGAGCGGCCTCGATCTGACGGTTGGTGATCCAGTGTGCTTCCAGGGCCTGGATGCCCCAGGTGCCGTGGTTCAGACGGGTACCACCCTTTGCGCGGCCCTTCATGGAACCGCGCTGCACCTTGCGGTGCTTAACACGCTTAGGTACGAGCATTACTTGCGCCCCCTATCATTACGGTCGTTGCGGCGGGAACGGTTCGGGCGAGAGCTGCCCTCGAGCTGAGGCTGCGGAGCCTTCTGGCCCGGCAGAACCTCGCCGTGGTACACCCACACCTGAACGCCGATGGCGCCCATCTGCGTGCGGGCTGTGCAAAAACCGTAGTCAACCTTGGCACGCAGCGTGTGCAGCGGCACGCGACCCTCGCGGTACCACTCGCGGCGGCTCATCTCGGCACCGCCGAGACGACCGGCGCACTGGATGCGGATGCCCTTGGCACCGGACTTGCGAGCGGACTGCACGGCCTTGCGCATGGCGCGACGGAATGCGACGCGGCCCTCGAGCTGCTCGGCAACGGACTGAGCAATGAGATTGGCATCCAGCTCGGGGCGCTTGACCTCGACGACCTCGATGTTGACCGGGCCGTTGGCGACCTTCTCGAGCTTCTTACGCAGAGCGTCGATCTCGGCGCCCTTCTTGCCGATCACGACACCCGGGCGAGCCGTGGTGACGATGACCTTGATCTTGTCGCCTGCGCGCTCGATCTCGACCTTGGAGACGGCGGCACGGGCCAGCTGCTTGTCCAGGAACTTCCTAATGGCCAAGTCGTTTGCCAGGTTCTGGGCGTAATCCTTGTCGGCGTACCAACGGCTGCGCCACTCTTCGGTGATACCGAGGCGGAACCCGGTAGGGCTTACCTTCTGACCCATAGACTTTATGCCTCCTCTCGCGGAGCGACGATGATGGTGATGTGGCAGGTGCGCTTGCGGATGCGCGAAGCGGAACCCTTAGCGCGGGGACGGATGCGCTTGAGCGTGGGGCCTTCATCGACGAAGGCGGTCTTCACGACCAGCGTCTCCGGACGCACATGATGCTGGTACTCAGCGTTTGCCACAGCGGAGTTCAGCGTCTTCTCGACAACCTCGGCGGCTGCGCGATTGGTGAACATCAAAATCTCACGGGCAGCCGGAACGGACTTGCCACGGATCAGGTCGACGACGATGCGTGCCTTGCGGGGCGACATGCGCACGGTACGTGCGATTGCTTTAGCTTCCATGATTCACCCCTTCTTATTGCTTCTTCTTGTCGGCTGCGTGACCCTTGAAGGTACGCGTGGGGGCGAACTCGCCCAGCTTGTGGCCGACCATGGACTCGGTAACGTAAACCGGCACGTGCTTGCGACCGTCATGCACCGCGATGGTGTGGCCCACCATTTCGGGGAAGATGGTGCTGGCACGGGACCAGGTCTTGATGACGTTCTTTTCGCCGGCCGCGTTCATCTTCTCGATGCGCTCAAGAAGGCGAGGCTCAACGAAAGGACCCTTCTTCAAACTTCTGCTCACTATTACTCCTTAACGCTTAGCGCTACTTCTTGCGACGGCGAATGATCAGGCGGCTAGAGGCCTTCTTCGGGTTGCGCGTACGATGACCCTTGGTCGGAACGCCCCAGGGGCTGACAGGGTGACGGCCAGAAGTCTTGTTCTTGCCTTCGCCACCGCCGTGGGGGTGGTCCACAGGGTTCATGACGGTACCGCGAACCGTCGGGCGGATGCCACGCCAACGATTACGGCCGGCCTTGCCGATCGTGATGTTGGAGTGCTCGGCGTTACCGACCTCGCCGATGGTGGCGCGGCAGGTGAGCAGCACGCGGCGCATTTCGGAGGAGGGCATGCGCAGGATGGCGTACTTGCCTTCCTTGCCCATCAGCTGGATGCTCGTGCCGGCGGAGCGGGCAAGCGCGGCGCCACGGCCGGGCTGCAGCTCGACTGCGTGGATGAGCGTACCGACGGGGATGCAGGACAGCGGCATGGCGTTGCCGGGCTTGATGTCCACATCGGTGCCGCTGACGATCATGTCGCCGACCTTCAGGCCCTTCGGGTGAAGAATGTAGCGCTTCTCGCCGTCAACGTAGTGCAGCAGAGCGATACGAGCGGAGCGGTTCGGGTCGTACTCGATGGTAGCGACCTTTGCAGGCACGCCGTCCTTGTTGCGCTTGAAGTCGATGATGCGGTAACGACGCTTCACGCCGCCGCCCTGGTGACGGACGGTGATGTGACCGTGGTTGTTGCGACCCGCCTTCTTGTTCAGCGGCGCAAGCAGGGACTTTTCCGGCTTGTCGCAGGTGATTTCGGCCTTGTCCGAAACCGTCTGGAAGCGACGACCGGGGCTAGTCGGCCTGTACTGTTTGACTCCCATTTCAAACCTTTCGATCTGGATTTCCGCTCGCATGCCTCACCATGCACCGGAGATCCTTCCTACAGATGTGGATATGGCGATTGCCCAAGCACGCTCGTTTGAGGCCGAACGCACCGACTCCGTCAATCCACGCGCCCGGGTGTATCCATAAGTCACCAGACGCAACTGGATATTATACGAGCCTGAATGTGCGGTTTCAAGAAAAACCTGCCTGAACGATTTGCGCCCACAACCTGCACACAAGCCAGGTTGCGGGCGCTTACATATTGATATGGAGTGTGGTCTTGAGAGATTCCCTCTATCGACATTTCGGCAATGTTGCCGAGGCGTGCGCTAATCCAGATGGAACGCGCACGGCAGGTCGACGCTTACCGGCGAGTTATCGGCGTTGGTCTCCATGACGCTGGCCATGAAGTCCCACCACTTCCGGCAGATCTCGGTCTCGGCCGATTCCGCGTAACGCTCGGGATCGTCGAGCTCGATGTAGCCGAACAGGATGTTAGTCTCCTCATCGATGAAGATGCTGTAGTTGTGCCCGCCGTACTCGTGGAGCATGTCGGCCATCTCGGGCCACAGCTCGTTGTGGCGGCATTCGTACTCCTCGGCAAACCCGGGATACAGCTTCATCTTGAAGCCGCTGATGGTGCGGCCTTCGGCGGTTTTGCGGACGGTCATCGCCTTTTCCTTTCGTTATCGTTGCGGATATGGGCACGCAGTCGCGCACGGACCTGGGATTTCCCGCCCCTCGTGCGCACCGCGCGTACGCGCTACGAAACGCAGCATTCTAGAGCTTGCGGCAGCGCCGGGATGGGCGGGAGGCTGCGGACCCCCCTGCCCTACGGGCGCATATGCGCCCTAAAACGATGGCACCTCCGGCACGGTTGCACAGGACACGTCCTGCCCTACCTACGCACATGCGCTGCGAAACGCGCATGCCCGGGCAGAACGCCCGGGCATGCATGAAAACGTTACTGCAGCTTGCCGTAACGCTCTTCCGTGATCTGGTCGAGCGTCTTGCCCTGCGTGTCGGGGCACCACGCCACGCCGACCACAAGGGACACCACCAGCACCGCGCACATGATGAGCGCCGCCGGGAAGAAGCCGGCGGGGTTGGTGGAGATGTCGCCCATGATGGCGCCGACGCCTACGAGCGACCAGATGCCGAGCGCCGCGCGCACCAGGAAGAACATGATGCCCTGCGCGCCGCCGCGATAACGCGTCGGGAACAGCTCGGTTCCCCACAGCGCGTAGAAGCACTGCGCCGAGAAGCCCGCCGAAACGCCCCACAGTATGACGTAGGCCCACAGGCACCAGCCCATGGAGTCGGTGGTGCCGTTGTTGAGCGCCGCGCCGAAGATGGCGATGCACACCCACGAGGCCAGCGCCAGCAGAGCCGAGACGCCAAACAGCACGCGATGCGGCACCTTATCGCCCAGCTTGGAGAACACCGCCAGCGAGCAGACGGCCACAAGCACCCATTGCACTACGCCGAGGAGGCTCTGCCCCACCGAATCCAGGTTGCCGGCAGCGGCATACAGGTACGGCATGAACTGGCCGTTGGTACCCGCCGCCAGGTTCCACGTCAGATACACGGCCACCAGGAACACGATGGTCTTTACGTTGACGGGGTTCTTCAGCGCGTTGGCCATCATGCGGCCGAACGACTCGTGCCCAGCTGCTTCGCCCTGCTTCTCCGTCCAATCCTTGGACTCCTGCAGCTGACGCTGCAGGTTCCATGCGACGAGCGCTACCACAAGCAGCACCAAGAACAGGATGCGCGTGGACAGCAGGCCGTCGAAGGGACCGTAGGTTCCAGCGGGCAGCAACGTCTTGCCGTCGGCTGCGAAACCAGGGAGCGCAAACGACAGGGCCAAGGACAGCAGGAAGATGATGGCCGGGCCGCAGCTCCATGCGAACTGGCTGATGCCGATGTTCGCGGCGCGCTTGGTTGAGGTGGACGTTTCGGAGATGTAGCTCCACGATGCGGGGACGCCCGCTCCCACCGACAGACCGGAGAGCACCACGCCCACCACCACCATGGGCAGGTTCATGGCGCACATGGCGATTGCCACGCCTATGGCGTATACCAGCAGGTTGTAGCGGTAGATGATGGTGCGACCGTACTTGTCGGTCAGAAATCCGCCGATAAGCGCGCCGATGGCGGCGCCGAACGCGTTCGCGCCGATAGCGCCCAGGATAGAGGTCCACATCGAGCCGAAACCGAATGCGGCGGCCCACGCCGTCAGCGCCACCGACGACGCCACGATGCACCCGGAATCCAGGAAGTTCGTCAACGACACCGCGATGGTGCCCTTGCGCTCCTGAGACATTGCCATGATCGATTCGCCTTTCACTTGTTCCTATGGCCGGCAGCTGCGCTAGTCCAGGAAGCTTTCGTTGATATCGAGTTTGAAATCGCGGGCGATGGCGCGCAGGCCGTCGTCGGTGATGGTGTTGCGGAACTCGTCGCTGCTGCCGTTGAGCATACGGGCCTCGGCGTAGATGGCCGCGGCCTTCTCGATGGTATGCATAAGGCCGAACGCCGTGTCGAAATCAGGGCCGGACACGAACAACCCATGCTGCGCCCAGATGGCTGCATCGTAGGTTTTCATGAGCTCGCAGGTGGCCTGCGCGATCTCGGAGCCGCCCGGAACCATCCACGGCACGACGCCTACGCCCTTCGGGAACACCACGATGCACTCGGTCATGGCCTTCCACAGGGCGCGCGTGATGGTGCGCGCATCAAGCGGCATGACGAACGACAGCGCGATGACGTTCTGCGGATGAGCATGGTAGATCACACGGCATGCACCGTCGGTGGCGGCCACGCGGACGCTATGGTTCATGAAGTGCGTGGGGAACTCGCTGGTGGGAACGCCCCCGTCCTTCAGGCCCCACACGATGCGCCATGCGTCGCCGGCGTCGTTTATCTCGACGATGCCCACGTTGGCCCCAGGGTCGAGCTGCACGTTGCGCATGTAGCGGCCCGATCCCGTGGTGGCGAAGAACGCCCCGCGCAGGTTATCGGCCTGCACGCCCATGGACACCCAGCTGGAGGGGTTGTCGTAGAAGAACGGGCGGCACGCACCAACCTGCTCATCGGTCAGGCGATACGTCAGGTTGCCGCCGTTGCGCTCGTGCCAGCCCTGGTCCCAGCCATCGGTGCACAGGCGCACGAACGCCTTCATAAACGGCTGCTGCTCCACGGCCACGCCCGAAACGGCGCCCTTGGCAACGGTGACGCCCTTGTCGAGCACGCCTTGCGCGGCTTGCGCGCCACGGCCCAGCACGTCCTGCGCGCTATCCAAAATACCCATGTCCCTACCTTTCCATCATGCGCCGGGAACTACGGCGCGAATCGGGCGGACGCGGATGCGCGTTCCGCGCCCGCCGCTAGCTTTCATTGAACGCGAAGGGCTCCCGCCTACGCGCGGCCGGAGAGCACCTCGTCCTCATAGGCCTTGATGGGAGCCCACAGCCCGCCATCGGTCGGCACGCCCTCGCGACGGCAGTACTCGTCCCACACGGCGCCGAACGGCATGGTCTTAAACTGCTCGGTGACGACCATCTTCTCGGAGAAGCGATACGTATCCTGCAGCTCCTTGAGACGCTCGACGGGCTGCAGCAGCTCGAACAGCAGGCTCTTCTCCATGGCACGGGTGCCGGTCGCCCAGGCGCCGATGCGGTTGATGGACGCGTCGAAGAAGTCGAGGCCGATGATGACCTTGTCCCAGCCGTCCGGGCAGCGCACGATCTCGCCGGCGATCTCCTTGATATTGTCGTCGAACAGCACCACGTGGTCGGAGTCCCAATGCATGGAGCGGGTGACGTGCAGCGGCACGTACGGGAAGAACAGCAGCAAGCTGGAGAGCTTGTCGGCGATGTTTTCCATGGGGTTGAAGTGGCCGGCGTCGATAAGCACCACGTGGTTGCCGCCCTTCTTCGCGGCATAGGACACGTAGAACTCCTGGTTACCGGTGGTGAAGCCCTCGACGCCGATGCCGAAGACCTTCTGCTCCATGGCATCGATCACGTGCGGCGTTTCGAAGGAGTAGATCTCGTCGAGCGCATCGCGCAGGCGCTCACGCATGCCGAAGCGATCTGCCGGGTAGTCCTTCAGGCCATCGGGGATCCAGAAGTTGTTGAGCACCATGTCGTCAAGCTCCTCGCCGATGCGCTCGGCGATCCTGCGGCACGCGATGCAGTGGCGGATCCAGAAGTCGCGCACATCCTTGTCCGGCGAGGAGACCGTCAGGCCCTCCTTGACCATGGGATGGCTGAACAGCGTGGGGTTGAAGTCGATGCCGTAGCCGTGCTCCTTGGCCCATTCCACCCAGGGCTCGAAGTGCTTGTACTCGATCTGGTCACGGTCAACCCAGGGGTTCTCATCGGTGAAGATGGCATAGCTTGCATGCAGGTTGATGCGCTTCTTGCCGGGGATGAGGCTGCACGCCTTCTCGAAGTCGGCCGTCAGCTCCTCGAAGGTGCGGGCGCGGCCCGGGTAGTTGCCCGTGGTCATGATGCCGCCGGATGCCGCATTGTCCTTCTGGTCGAAACCCATGACGTCGTCGCCTTGCCAGCAGTTGACGGAGATCGCCTTGCCTGCCAGCTTCGCCAGGACCGCCTCGGTGTCGATGCCCTCGGCTGCGTATGCCTCGCGTGCCAGTTCGTAAGCTGTGCTCATGTGCGCTCCTATCTTGGATGAATTGCTATGTTCAAGCCGCGATGCGGCGGTGAACCGATTCGGGTGCGTAGAGCCGACGCGCGGCGGCGGCCCTGCGCGTTCGGGTTATTCGGGCTGATATTCCACCACGTCGAACGATCGGCGGATGGCCTCTCGCGCCTCATCGAGGTCGGCGAAGACGCCGTCGCCGATCATCTGCACCATAAGGTTGCCCAGGCTGGTGCCCTCGATGGGGCCGGCGAACACGGGGATGCCGCAGGCACGGGCCGTCAGCTCGTTGAGGTAGGTGTCCTGGCATCCCCCGCCGACGATGTTGATGGAGGTGTACGTGCGGCCGGTCAGCGCCGACAGCTCGTTGATGGAATCGGCGTAGCAGCCGGTCAAGCTCTCGTATACGCAGCGCATCAACTCGCCGACGGTGTCCGGTACGGGCTGGCCCGTCTCGCGGCAGGCGGCCTTGATCTCCTCGATCATGGACGCAGGCGCCAGGAAGCGATCGTCGTTGACGTTGACGTGCGGGACGGGGGCGTCGGGATGCAGTCTCTGCTCGGCGCGCGCGGCATCCGCCAACTCTCCGAAGCCGATCTCCTTGGCGGCGCGCTTGAGCTGGGCGCCTTTGCCGGAGACGTAGCTGACGCCGTTGAGCTCGCGGCGGATGGACTGGATCATCCACAGTCCCATGATGTTCTTCAAGAAGCGGAAGCGCTTCAGATAGCCGCCCTCGTTCGTGAAGTTCTGATACCTGCTGGCATCGGAGGTGATGGGGCCCTCGTGTTCCACGCCGAGCAGGCTCCACGTGCCGCTTGAAAGGTAGACGGCCTGCGCGTCGCGCGCAGGTACCGCCAAAAACGCCGAGCCCGTGTCATGCGTGGCGGGCAGCATCACCCGGGCATCGAAGCCCACGCGCTGCTGCACCTCGGGCGCAAGCCCGCCCACCACCGTGCCGGGCATGGCGATTTCGCCGAACAGGCGCGCGGGAGCCTCCGCCGCCTCAAGGGCGAACGCATCCCACGTGCAGGTGCGGGCGTTGACGAGGTTCGTGGTAGTGGCGTTGGTGTATTCGTTGACCATGTTGCCCGTGAGCAGGTAGTTCAGGTATTCGGGCACCATAAGGAAGCGATCGGCCGCCTCAAGCTCCTCGGGGCGCTCGCGCGAGAGCGCCGCAAGCTGATAGACCGTGTTGAACGCTTGGCGTTGGATACCCGTGACGCGATAGAGCCTCTCCAGGCCGATGCCCGCATCGACATCGGCGGCAACATCGTTGGTTCGCGCATCGCGATACGCCACCGCGTCGCCGACGAGCCGACCCCGTGCATCGACCAAGACGAAGTCGACGCCCCAGGTGTCGATGCCGATCGTCTCGGGGATCTTGCCGGCTTTGCGGCATTTCTCCAGACCGACCAGGATATTCTCCCAGATCATGTCGATATCCCAGCAATCGTGCCCGCGGCGGCGCACCTGCACGTTGTCGAAGCGGTGCACCTCCTCGAGCTCGATGATGCCGTTGCCGTTCACGCTACCGAGCACGTGGCGCCCGCTTGACGCCCCGATGTCGATGGCAAGGTAGTAACGCTGCTGCGGCATTACTTCCCTCCCTTTTGTTCGGTTGTATCGTTTTCCCGGATCTGCACCACGTACATGACATTGGTGGCTGCAACGGACTCCGTGCCGTCAGGGCCCTTGGACACCACAGGGCTGGTAGAGCGGTCGCCGGCAGTGAACACGGCGACATCGCCCGGGCGCAAAAGGCCCTTGGACACCACGGCATCGCGCGCATTGTCCACGACGCTGGGCATATCGCCCTGCACATCGCCGAGCATGGGCACGACGCCCCAATGGATCTGCTGCTGACGCATCACGCGCTCCGACGGCGTGACCGCATAGATGGGGACGCGCGGACGCAGATTGGACACCAAGCGCACGGTACGGCCTGACATGGTGGGCGCCACAATGCAGGCGGCGTTGACGGTCTCGGCCGTTTGCACGGCGGCAAGGCCCACGGCCAGCGCCACGCGCGCGGCAACGCGCGTGCGATCGGGGAAGCGCTCGTCGAACAGGTACGGTTCGCTGGCCTCGGCGACGCGGGCCATCATCTGCACGGCGGGAACCGGGTACTGGCCGCACGCCGTCTCGCCCGACAGCATGACCGCATCGGTGCCGTCGTAAATGGCGTTGGCCACATCCCCCACCTCAGCACGCGTGGGACGCGGGTTGCGGATCATGGAATCGAGCATCTGCGTTGCCGTGATAACGGGCTTCGACGCGCGGTTGCAGGCGCGGATGATCTCCTTCTGGATGTGCGGCACTTTATAGGCCGGGACCTCCACGCCCAGATCGCCGCGGGCGATCATGATGCCGTCGGACGCCTCTATGATCTCGTTGATGTTCTCGACGGCCTCGTGGCATTCGATTTTCGAGAGGAACATGATGTCGCCGCCGCCGTGCTCGTTTAAAAACGCGCGCATCTCGCGCACGCCCGCGGCGTCGCGAATGAAGGATGCGGCAATGAAGTCGACGCCTTGTTCGATGCCGAACAGCAGGTCGGCGCGATCTTGGTCGGTCATGACCGGCAGGGGCAGCGATGTGCCGGGGAGGTTCATGGATTTGCGCTCGCCGAGCATGCCGGAGTTTTGCACGGTGCAATGGATGTCGCCGCCCTCGACGCTGTCGACGGCAAGCTCGATAAGCCCATCATCAACCAGGATGACCGTACCGGGCGAAACGACATCGGCCAGACCCTTGCACGTCTGGGTGACCACGCGATCACTGCCCTCGACACCCGCCTCGGTGAACGTGAACGAGTTGCCGGCCATAAGCTGCACCGGCTTATGGCCTGCCAGTTCGCCCGTGCGGATCTCGGGGCCTTTGGTATCGAGCAAGATGGCGCAGGGGCTGTCCATTTCCCGGCGAACCTTACGCAAGCGATCCATGCGCGCACGCTGCTCATCATGCGAGCCGTGCGAGAAATTGAAGCGGGCGATATCCATGCCCGCGTTGATCAGACCTTTGAGCGTCGACTCGCTATCGACGGACGGGCCAAGGGTGCACACGATCTTCGTTCGCTTTGCCATGCAGCCACCTTACCGTTGCGGTTTGCTTCTCACATACTCGAAAACTATACCGCTAAACGGCTGCAATTCCTCGGCAATCGGAAAACCCCACTTTTGCGCTAGACTCATCGCAAAAACCTCCGCGAGAATCAGCGCGCATCAGGCGGATGCGCACGCCGAGACGAAAACGGACCCGCAGCATACCCGCTGCGGGTCCGTCCTTTTCGCGCGCGTTGCCCGGGTGCTAGACCTCCTTGACCCACAGGCCGTGGAGGTTGCAGTACTCGTATGCCTTCACCGGCGCATCGCCGGCGGCCAGAGCGAAGGTTGCCTCAGGGGCGTCCTGCGCGGTGAGCGGGGCGATCTGATAGCCCTTCTCGGTGACGAGCACGATGAACGCGATCAGATGCTCAGGCGTCATGGGATGGGCGACCTCGCCCACCTTCACGTGAACCGTGGAGCCGTCGACGACGACCTGCGGCACGTGCTTCTCCTTGGCACCATCGGTGTCGTTGGCACGCAGCTCAACCATCTTCTCGCCGCAGCAGGACATGGGCACGCCCTGGTCGAACGGCTTGATAGCCACGTTGCCGCAGTGCATGCATTTGAAGAATTTGACGTCCATGGTAAACCCCTCTCAGGTTTCAACGGCAACCCCCATGGTGCCGTTGCTCTCAGTATAGAAAACGCCTTGCAAGCGCGGAGGGCGCGTGAGTAGATGTTCGCCAACCCGTTACGCTCCCGCAGCCCGTCTGTTGCGTACTTATATGCTACTGCTTTTGTATCATTTCTGGAAGCCCTTTTTGCGGTTTCTTAACGCGAACGGCATAAACAAGGGCACACGCCCCCGCCACCATGAGCGGCACGCTGAGGACCTGGCCCATAGTCAACCACCCTCCCCACAGGTAGCCGATCTGCGCATCGGGCTGGCGAACGAACTCTATAAGGAAGCGGAACAGGCCGTAACCTACCAGGAACACGCCCAAAAACGTCCCCTGCGGACGCGGCGGTTGCTTGCGCGACAGGATGTACAGCACGCAGAACAACACGACGCCTTCGAGCAGGGCCTCGTAGAGCTGCGAGGGATGACGCGGCATCGCGCCCGCCGCGCCGCCGAACACCACGCCCCAGGGCAAGCTGGTGGGCGCGCCCCACAACTCGCCGTTCACGAAGTTGGCGCAGCGGCCGAAGAACAAGCCGATGGGCGCCGCGATGCAGCCCATATCCGCAAGCGTGAGATACGGAATGCCGGTGAAGCGTGCCGCAACGAGACCCGAAAGCAGCGCGCCGATAAGGCCTCCGTGGAAGCTCATGCCGCCATGGTTGAACGCCAAGATCTCGGCGGGATGGGAGAAATAGTAGCCGTCGCCGTAGACAAGGACATAGCCTAAGCGTCCTCCCAAGATGACGCCCACGATGGCGCACAGCACCACGGTGAGCAGGCTGTCCGCATTCACCCGCACCTTCCAGCGCTTCGCCACCTGCCACAGCACAAGCGCCGCGCACAAGAAGCCGGCGACATAAGCGATACCGTACCAGCGCACAACAAAAGGCCCGACGGCGAACGCCACCGGGTCGAGCATGCGGTATATCTCGTTTAACATGGGAAAAGCTCCGTTCCATAGCAGTCGAACGGAGAAAAGGATACCTTAGTTCAAGCCCCCTGCGCCAACCTGTTGAGCGCTTGCCCTAACCTCTTCACGAAGCGGGCCGGGGATGGCGCGCAACAGCTGAACCTGCGCGCCGCACTTAGGGCAATCAAGGGTGAACAGGGCCGTTTCAGGGCCCAATACCATAATGGCGCGGTATCGCGCCATATCGAACGTGCCGCACCCGCAGCGAGGGCACGCGGCATGTATGTTCACGGCCTCCACTGAAACGTCCTTAGAGCAAGAACCTGTTCGGGTTGCCCTGACGGGTGGGGCCTTCGTCTGCGCGATCGGCCGTGCTCGGCCCGTGCTCCAAGAAGAACTCGCAGAAGCGGCAGATCTCCTTGACCGCCGCGTCGAAATCGCGGCTGGGGTTGAGCAGCTTGCCGAAATCGGTGCACACCACGTGGGTGGGACGGAAGCAGGCGGCGAAGTGGCAATCTGCGGGGCACGGTTCGCCGGGAATGTTATGCGGGCATCGGCCGTTCATCTCGGCATCTTCGTAGCAACCGCGCAATTCCCAACACTTCATGCCTTCCGCTTCCCTTCTCCGCCTGCTTACCTGATGTTTACACCTGCTTACATGACCGCCGGCACCACGCGGGTGACGCCGGGTACGCGCTCCTTGAGGATGCGCTCGACGCCGTTGGCCAGCGTCATCTGGGACATGGGGCAGCCCTTGCAAGCGCCCTGCAGCTCGACGGTGACCACGCCGTCCTCGTCGACGTCGACGAGCTTCACGTCGCCGCCGTCAGCCTGCAGGCTGGGTCGGATGAGCTCGAGCACTGCTGCAACATCGGTCTTCTCAACCATGGGGTTCTCCTTTGCCTTTCGGTCTTTTGTTCATCATGAGTGATTCTACCACAGCGTCCGATGGGGCCATCGGGCGTTTGGATGGGGTTACGATGATGGTTTCCAGTCTTTGCCGAGGATAACCAGCACATCGGTGCCGAACGAATAGGCGCCGGTGTTCTGCACCAAGCGACCCACCCCCATGGCATCGAGCACGGTCTGCGCAGCCGGCTGCGCGTCGCTGGAGTTGTAGATGACCAGCGTTTCGCTGTACACGGAGGTGTCGGTGTTGCCCGTCTCCGAGACCTTGAAGCCCTTCGAGGTGAGCGTCGACTCCATGGATGCCGCCGCGCCCGTGATGCCGCCGCCGTTTTTCAGCGTGATGGTGAAGCTTCCGGGGTCGGTGGTGGCAGCCTGCGTCTGCTCGGCGGGTTCCTGTCCCGAATCGACGCGGTCCATCATCTCGGTCCATGAGGAGCTCGAAACCGCGAACACATCTTGGCCGTCGCTTTGCGTGACATAGCCTGGCACGAGGGCGCCCGTGACGGAGTCGGTGCTCATGCCCTTGAGGCTCTCGGCCAAAGACAGCGCATCGCTTGAGCCCATGTCGGTGCCGAAGGCGCCCTGCAGCTGGTCGAGCAGGCCGACCAAGCTGGACTTGCCTCCCGACACCATGCGCAACGACACCGCCTCGAGCAGCTTGCGCTGATTTTCCGCCTGGGTTTGCCTAGGCGAGGAGAAGTTCGTGGCGCGCGCCAGCGTTAGAGCGCCTTCGCCGGTGAGGGTTTGAGCGCCTGCAGGCAAGTACACGCTGCCGGCATTGGGGTCGTCCACCTCTTCGGAAAGGTCCACATCCACGCCGCCGAGCGTGTCCACCAGCTGCACCAGGCCGGCTGCGTCAATCTTCACCACATGCGAGATCTTCACGTCGGCGAAGTTGGCAACGGCGCCGACCAGGCTGGCATCGCTCTCGCGCACGCTCGCCTGCCTGATGGGGTAATACTTGCCGTCCTTCAGCGACACCTGCACATCGGCGGGGATGCTGATGATACAGGCGTTCTTACCCGAGGAATCGGTTCGCACCAGAGCTAGGGCATCGGGGCCCTCGGCGGAGTTCGGCATGCCCGGGGTATCGAGCTCGGCCACGACGAGCGTGTAGAACGGATCGCCGGACTTCACGGCAGTGAGCGCCTTGGCGGCATCGGAATCCTTGAGCGCCAGCTTGCCGTTAAGGTTTCCCATGAGGGTGAACGAGCCCACGCCGTACGCCACGGCCGCCAACACGGCAACCACCGCCACGGCGATGCCCACGCGCTTCGCGAGCGTGCGGCGCTTGACCCCCGGCGAGAACTCGAGCCCTCTGGCATAACCGGTACGGCTTCGCGGGCCCTGGGCGCTGGGCATGACGTTGCTCACGTAGCCGCGCTGCGCGCGCTTCTGCCTACGCGGGCTGGAGAAACCCACCTGGTCGGCGTTCATATGCGCCGGGCGCACCCTGGGGACGTGCGATCCCAAGGTTGCGCTGCGCATGCGGCGCGAGGTGAGCTTGGAGTTGATCTGCGTGATGTCCTTGCGTTTCCTGACCATGACGCTCCCGTCCGGCTATTCGGCCGCGCCAACCTGGCGGCGCGACACGTTCGCGCCGAGCTGGGAGAGCTTGCCGCAGTAGTCCTCGTAACCGCGGTCGATGTGCTTGATGTTGTGCACGCGGGTTTCGCCTTCAGCCACGATGCCCGCCAGCACCAACGCCGCGCCGGCGCGCAGGTCGGTGGAGGACACGTCGGTACCCTGCAGGTCGTTGACGCCGCGCACGAGCGCATGATGGTCCTCGATGGTGATATCGGCGCCCATGCGCGCCAGCTCGCTGGCGAACATAAAGCGATTCTCGAAGACGTTCTCGGTGACCATGGAGGTACCGTGGGCCAAGCTGCACAGCAGCATGAACTGGGCCTGCAGGTCGGTGGGGAAGCCCGGATGCGGAAGCGTTTGGATATCGGTGGGCTGCAGCGGCTGATTGCGGCTGCAGGTGATCCAATCCTCCCCTGCCTCGACGCAGCAGCCCATGGCGCGCAGCTTCATGATGGCCATATGCAGGTACGACGGGTCGATGCCGCGCACCGTGACCGGGCCGCCCGTGAGCGCACCGCCCGCCAAGAAGGTGCCGGCCTCGATGCGATCGCCCACCGTGGTGTGCTCGCAGGGATGCAGGCTTTCAAGCGGCACGCCCTCCACCTGGATGATGGACGAGCCGGCGCCGCTGACCTTACCGCCCATGGCATTGAGCATGTTCGCCAAATCGACGATCTCAGGCTCACGCGCGGCGTTCTCGATACAGGTGGTGCCATGAGCGGTAATGGCGGCCATAAGGCAGTTCTCCGTGGCGCCGACGCTGGGGAACTCCAATGTGACATCGGCGCCGTGCAGGCCGTTGGGCGTGTAGGCGTTCAGGTACCCGTGGTCCACGGTGAACTCCACACCCAGGGCCTCAAGACCCACCAGGTGCATATCGATCTTGCGGGCACCGATCTGGCAGCCGCCGGGCATGGCCACGCGCGCCTGGCCGAAACGCGCCACCAGCGGGCCGAGCACGCTAATGGACGCGCGCATCTTCGACACCAGCTCGTAGGGTGTTTCATGGGACGTGACCTGAGCGGTGTCGATGACCATGGTGTGGCCGTCGCGCTCGACGGTGGCGCCGAGGCACTCGAGCACCTCCGACATGACGACGATATCGCTGATAAGGGGCACATTGTGCAGCGTTGAGGCGCCCTGACCCAAAAGCGAGGCGGCAATGAGCTTCAAAGCCGAGTTCTTCGCGCCGGAAACCCTCACCTCGCCGGAAAGGACGTTGTTGCCCTCGACGACGATGATCTCTTTCTCAGACATGCAAACCCCCCTGGATGAACTAGATTGCGAAAGCCCATTATAAAGCGAAGGCCCGCGCAAGGCGGGCCTTCACGATGAAAGCAAACGTATCAACGCATTCGCGGACGCGCAGAAGCGATAATGGCCCGAGAAAGGAAAACGGGCCGCCCCGTGCCTTGCGGCCGCTTCCGCTGCGGCATCGACGGCCGATGTCGCAGCATGAAAGCGGATGCAAGGCGAAGGAGCGGCCCGCAGCGTTTGCGATTCGCTGGCTATGTGGCGAAAAGCGTGGGTTACGCGGTCTCGCCCAGAGCCCAGCGCACGAAACCGGTCACCTTGATGGTGCCGCCCAGGTTCTTGGCGCACTCGTCGGTGTACTGGTTGATGGACTGGTCGGGGTTCTTGACGAAGGCCTGCTCGGTCAGGCAGTTCTCCTTGTAGAACTTCTCCATACGGCCGGTAGCCATCTTCTCCTGGATGGCCTCGGGCTTGCCGGACTCGGCAGCCTGAGCCTTGTAGATGCCCATCTCATGCTCGACGACCTCGGCCGGCACGGACTCGCGGTTGGCGGACACCGGGGAAGCGGCGGCAACCTGCATGGCAACGTCGCGGCCGTAAGCCTGGAAGCCCTCGGAAGCAGGGTCGATGCCCTCGACGTCGAAGGTCACCAGAACGCCGATCTTGCCGCCACCGTGGATGTAGGAGGCGATGCCACCGGCGTTGACGGTGGTGGCACGGGGGAGCTGGATGTTCTCGCCCAGCACGTGGATGGCGTCGGTGAGGATGTCCTCGACGGGCTCGCCCTCGAAGGTGGAGGCGCGCAGAGCCTCGACGTCGGCGGCGTTGGCGGCCAGAGCGGCGCGGCCCAGCTTCTCAGCGTAGGCCTTGAACTTCTCGTTCATGCCCACGAAGTCGGTCTCGCAGTTCAGCTCGACGACGGCAGCGGACTTGGCATCATCGGCCACGACGGTCATGACGGTGCCCTCGTTGGTAGCGCGGCCGGCCTTCTTGGCGGCAGCGGCCAGGCCGCGGGTGCGCAGCACGTCGACGGCCTTCTCCATATCGCCATCGGCCTCGACGAGCGCCTTCTTGCACTCCATCATGCCGGCGTCGGTCATCTCGCGCAGTTCCTTGACCATGGAAGCGGTGATAGCAGCCACGTTGGATCCTTTCTATCCTTGTTGCGGCGGTGCCTGAGCGCCGCCGTTAATAACCTCGAACGCCGTCGGCCGCCCTACGGGGACCGACGGCGTGCAACACCAGTGGGTTAGGCCCCGTGCTTATTCGGCAGCAGGAGCGGTAGCCTCGGCAGCCGGAACAGCCTCGGCCTCGGCCGGAGCGGCCATTTCCCCAGCGGAAACGGGGGCGCCGGTGCCGGCGACGACGGCGTCGGCGATGAAGTCGGCCAGCAGCTTGACGGAGCGGATGGCGTCGTCGTTGGCCGGGATGCCGTACTCGACGTCATCGGGATCGCAGTTGGTGTCGAGCGTGCCCACCACGGGGATGTTCAGACGATGAGCCTCGCGGATGGCGATCTCCTCGCGGTTAGTATCGATCACGAAGATGGCGTCGGGGACGCGCTTCATGTTGCGGATACCGTTGAGGTTGAGCTGCAACTTGGACAGCTCCTTGCGCAGCAGGATCTGCTCCTTCTTCGGCAGCAGCGCCATACGGCCGTCGGCCTCCATGGCCTCCAGCTCCTCCATGCGGGTGACGCGAGAGCGGATGGTCACGAAGTTGGTGAGCATGCCGCCGAGCCAACGGGCGTTGACGTAGGGCATGCCGCAACGGTTGGCGGCGTCGGCGACGGCCTCCTGGGCCTGCTTCTTCGTGCCGACGAACAGGACGGAGCCACCGTTCTTGGCGACGTTGGAGACGAAGGTGTAAGCCTGGTCCATGCCCACGAGGGACTGCTTGAGGTCCAGGATGTAGATGTCACCGCGGGCGCCGAAGATGAACGGCTTCATCTTGGGGTTCCAACGACGCTTCTGGTGACCGAAGTGCGCGCCTGCGTCGAGCAGGGTCTGAATGCTGATCTTAGCCATGACACTCTCCATTCGTTAGTCCTCTGCGTGTGGTCATCCCCTTTCACCCGCAACCGATTTCGGCCACTAGCGGGAAGGGTCGCACACGCATGTGTGATAAAACAGCCCTCAGATTATAACAACGCCCCCGGGCGTTTGCAACGGGGGCGTTGAAGATTCGGTGCGGTCTTCACGAACCCGCTACCTAAGGTTGATTTTCAAGTTCATCCGAACACTTCGCATTTGCTCTCGAACTCAACCGTACACGTCCGGCTGAGTTCGAGAATTCCTTTCTGGAGGTAAGGCCGCGGGCCCTGAGCGCGCGACCGCCCATCGACCGTCGAACGCCATCGGGCTCCGGCACTAGACGCATGACCGCCAATCGGCCGATGCCCGCAGGCTCTCGACGGGCCTATGCGTCGTAGCGCTTCCCGTTGCGCATGGACAGCGCGACGGTGGAGGCGTTGTGCAGAAGCGAGGACATCTGCGGGGAGATGATGCCGCCGATGCCGGCCGCCAGCAACGTCGAGTTGATGGCCATGACCTCCTTGAAGCTGCCGTTCAAGCGGCCCATGAGACCCTCGCTCATGCGGCGCAGCGCCACGATGGAGCCGAGCTGGCCGCCCGTGAGCGTGATGTCGGCCACCTCCTTGGCCACCGCGGTCCCCTGCCCCATGGCGATGCCCACGTCGGCGAGCGCCAGCGCCGGGGCGTCGTTGACGCCGTCGCCGACCATGACCACGTGGGCGCCTTCCGCCTTGAGCTTCTCAACGAAGGCGTACTTGTCCTCGGGAAGCAGGTTCGCATGGAACTCGGAGACGCCGGCGCGCGCGGCGATGCGCGCGGCGGTGCGCTCGTTGTCGCCCGTGAGCATGATGACGCGCGAAAGCCCCAGGCGACGAAGCTCGGCGATGGCCTCGGGAACGCCGGCCTTGAGCGGATCCTGCACGCCGATGACGCCCATGAGCTTGCCATCCACGGCAAGGTAAAGCGGCGAGAGGCCCTCGGTTTCCCGCGCGATGAGCTCCTTCTGCGCTTCGGAGATCTCGACCCGCTCGTCCTCCACGACGAAATGTTCCGAGCCGATGACCACGCGCTTGCCGTCAAGCGAGCTGGCTATGCCGTGCGCCACGATGTACTCAACCTCGGCGTGGCGCTCGCGGTGCTCGAGGCCCTTGTCGGCGGCAGCGCGCACCACCGCGCGGGCCACCGGGTGCGGGAAGTGCTCCTCCAAGCACGCGGCGAAGCGAAGCACCTCGTCATCGTCCCAACCGTCAAGGGAAAGCACGCGCGCCACCTGCGGGGCCGCCTCGGTGAGCGTGCCCGTCTTGTCGAACACGATGACGTCGGCATGCGCCATGGACTCAAAGTGCTGCGAACCTTTCACGGTGAATCCCGCTTGGGCGGACTGGCTCATGGCCGACAGCACGGCGATGGAGCCGGTGAGCTTGAGCGCGCAGGAGTAGTCGACCATAAGGGCAGCCGACGTTTTCACCAGGCTGCGCGTAGCGAGCGCCACGATGCCGGCGAGCAGGAAGTTCCACGGCACGATGCGGTCGGCAAGGCGTTCCATGCGCGACTGCGTGCGGGACTTGTAGGATTCGGTCTGCTCGACCAGGTTGACGATGGTGCGCAGCTTCGTCTGGCCCTCGTTGGCCTTCACCTCGACGATGATCTCGCCGTCCTCCACCGCCGTGCCGGCGAACACGTCGTCGCCGACGGTGCGCTCAACGGCCAGCGGCTCGCCGGTAAGCGCCGCCTGGTTGACCATGGCGCACCCGCGCACCACCGTGCCGTCAACGCACACGGGCATGCCGGTGCGTACGGCGATGAGCTGACCTGCGCGCAAGGAGCTGGAGGGAACCTGCGCCTCGGTGTCGCCCTCCACCAGCTGGGCGGTCTCGGGCAGGTCGAGCAGCGCGTTGATGAGCGCGCCCTCCGAGCGGCTGCGCGTGTACTCCTCAAGCGTCTCGCCAACGTTGAGCAGAAGCATGGTGAGCCCCGCCGTGCGCGGATCGCGCTTCGCGAACGAGATGCCGATCGCCGCCGCATCGAGCACGGGCACGTCCAACCGGCCCGCCGCCAGCGACTTCAGGCCGGCGAACAAGAACTTGCGGTAGCTGAAAACCGTCCAAGCTGCCGCCAGGGGCGCGGGCAGGAACCAACGGCGCATGAAATGGAAGCCCACCAGCGACGCCAGGTCCATGAGCAGGGAATGCGAACGCGGGGCAAGCTCGAGGCCACACCCTTGCTTGGCCTTGGCGATGGCCGCCGCGTCGATGCCGGCCAGATGCTCGAGCACGCGTGCGCGGCCGCCGGGTGCGGCATTGTAGGTCAGAGCAACGCTGCCGATGCGCGGATAGACGGTTGACTTCGCGATGTCGGGGCATGCGCCCAGCACGCGATACAGCGCATCCAAGTCTGCTGGCGGGACAGGGCCCGCCAGCTTCACGCGCAAACGGCCCGGAAGCTCATTTGCGATCTGATATTTCATAGCGATGTCTTCGCGCTATTCGCCGTCGGCCGCGGGCTGCTCGGTCTTAGCGGCCTCGTTGATGTAGCTTGCCTCGGCAACGATGTCGTCCACCTGGGCCTTGGCCCGCTCGACCACGTCCTGATAGGCGGCCTTGGCCTGCAGGCCCTTGGCGACGCCCTGCACGTAGCATTTCTTCGCCGTGGAGCTGCTCAGCGCCTTCAAGCCCAGCGTGCCCAGAGCGAAACCGCCGGCGAGCATCCAACCATCGCGCTTTTTAAACTTCATGTTCTGCGTCCTCTCTTGTACTGGTCATCGCCGTACGTCAAGCGATGTTCGAACCCAATAACTTCTACTGCGTTCGAAACAGTATGACGCAGGTGGCATATTGTCAATCAATGGCAACTTTATTTCTCGAAATCCCCGCTTGCCATCATGCGGGGTTATTGCGGATGGCGGATGACGTGGGCATTTCCGCAGGGCGAAGCACGCTATCATGGTGCAAACAGAACTTCGAACCATTTGGAGCACCGTATGAACTTCAACAACGTAACCTTCGAGCGCTCGTTCGGCATCTCGTCGCAGCTGCCGCCCTCGACGCTTCCGGAAGTGGCGTTCGCCGGCCGCTCGAACGTGGGCAAGTCATCCATGCTCAACGCCCTGTTCGGCCGCAAAAGCCTGGCGAAGGTCTCCCAGAAGCCCGGCAAGACGTCCACCATCAACTTCTTCGCCACCGAAGGCGCCCGCTTCGTCGACCTGCCCGGCTACGGCTACGCGCGCGTGGCGAAATCCGAGAAGGGCCGCTGGGCGGAGCTGATCGAGGGCTATTTCAACCAGGACCGCAACTTCGCACTGGTGGTCAGCCTGGTTGATATCCGCCACGAGGCCCAGCAGCTCGACCTGAACATGATCAACTTCCTCATGGAGGCGGGACTTCCGTTCGCCGTGGTGCTCACGAAGGCCGATAAGCTCTCTCGCAACCAGCAGAACAAGCAGGTGTCCGTGCTGCGACGCCAGCTCGCCCTGCCCGAGGACGTTCCCATGCTGGTGACGTCCAGCGAGAAGCGCGAGGGATTCGACGTCTTGCGCAAGCTCATCACGCAGGCCTGCGAGGGCTAACGCGGTATCGCGAAAGCGCGAGCGCGCGCCGATCGGGGTTGCATGCCCCGCTGCCCATGAGGCCGAATACCCCTGGGCATGATCGGGTCGGCGCCCTTTCGCCAGCCCCGGCTCCAAGCAGCCATTCCTGCCGAGCCAACACCCCCGCAAACGCGAACGAGCCCCAAGCTGGTGGAACAGCTTGGGGCTCGTTGTTTACTGCAAGTATTTCGGCGCCGCCGGCTTACATGCTGGTCGATGTGCCGCTAAAGCGTGAAGCGCTACCAGGGACGCACGATGATCATGTCGGACTGCACGGAGCTTACGCATACCGTTTGACCGAAGGTTGGCGCATGGATCATCTGCCCGCCGCCGATATAGATACCGCAATGCGACCAGCTGGTGCAGATATCGCCGGGCTGCGGGTCGGAGACCTGGGACATGCCCATGAACGTGTACGTGGTGCCGTAGCGCGAATAGCTGCCGGTCAGCGCATAGCTGACCAGACCGGAACAGTCAAAGCTGTCAGGGCCTACGCCGCCCCACTCGTACGGCGCGCCGATGCAGCTGTATGCACGGTCGACGATGGCATTGCCCGTAGAGGCGTTGTAAGACGGAGCCCAGCTGCTGGAACCGCCCGAGTTGCCGGCATTGTCGGTATTACCCGAATTGCCGTTATCGGTCCAACCGGTGTTGCCGGCGTCACCGGAATCGTCGGTCCACGTGTTGCCGCCACCGTTATCGGCAGCGCCGCCGTTACCGCCGTTACCGCCGGCATTGGCGTTGTTGTTCGTGGCACCGGCGATGCCCATACGCTGGGTAGCCTGGGCGGCGGACTGGTCGACGGTCTGCTGAGCGGTTGCGGCAGCGGCAGCGGCCTGTGCGGCACGCTCTTCCTCCACCAGCGTTGCTACCTCGGCCGAAAGGCCGTCATAGGTCTGCTGCATGGAGTTAACGGTTGCCTGAGCCTCGTCCTGAATCTGCTTGGCCTCGGATGCCTTGGCAGCAGCGGTGCGGGACTGCTCGTCGAACGTGGCCTTCTGCTCTTGCGCCTCGGTGCGCAAATCCTTGTTGCGCTGCACGAGCTCGGCATCGTTATCGTTGACCTTGTTCAGCAGGTCCCAGTTCGTGGCGAACTCGCTGAACGAGGTGGAGCCGAGCAGCAAGTCCAAAAACGAGCTGGCGCCCGTGCGGTACATGCTTTGCGCGCGATCGCCCAAACGGGACTGCACATCGGCGATCTCGACGTTGATCTGGTCGATGCGCTCCTGAGCCTGATCGGCGGACTGCTGGGCCTGAGCCTGCTCCTCGAGCGCCTGGCCGTAGTCGGCCGATGCCTGATCGAGCTGGTGCTGCATGGAGTTGAGCGAGGCCAGGACCGCCTGGGCCTCGGCCTGCTTGGAAGATGAATCAGGGGTGGCGAATGCCAGCTGCGGGACCATAAGGCCGCAGGATAGGACGCAAGCCATCGCTCCACCGGCGATGCGGCGGCGCAGCTTCATTTCCTGCTGCATGCACGAACCTCCTTCTCGGTTGCAAAATCGCTTACGCCACTGTATCACCCTGGCAACAAGCGCGGTACCTTTTGCACTGAACGGGCATACGCCCAGGTGAGGCTACCTGCATACATGGAGAACGGACAGGTGGGGCGAAACCGGGGTTTCCGCCCCGGCCCGCTCCAGCCACCCGTTCCTCGCGGCGCCTTGCGCCGTCCCCTAGCCGCGGAAGCCCGCGTCCTCCTTATGGCGCGACGGGTCGTCGGCCGCGGAGGTTGCCAGCGCATCGCAGCGCTCGTTCTCGGCATGGCCGGCGTGGCCCTTGACCCAGACGAACTCCACGTCATGAGGCTCCTTGGCCTTGAGCATGCGCTTCCACAGATCGGAGTTCTTCACCGGCTGCTTCTGCGAGTTCTTCCACCCGCGCTTGAGCCAGCCGTCCACCCAGTGCTGGTTGAACGCGTTCACCAGATATTGGGAATCGGAGTACAGCGTCACGTGGCACGGGCGCTTGAGGGCCTCGAGGGCCACGATGGCGCCGAGCAGTTCCATGCGGTTGTTCGTGGTGCAGCGATACCCCTGAGAGAACTCCCGCTCGTGCACCCCGCCCTTGCTGTCGATGAAACGCAGGATGCTGCCATACCCGCCCGGCCCGGGGTTGCCCCGCGAGGCGCCGTCGGAATACAAATCAACGTGCATATGCAAACCAACTTTCCGCACCCATGAAAAGACCGGCCAGCCGCGTTGCCGCAGCTGGCCAGCCTGATGGGATGCCGTGCTTTGAAACCCTACTTGAACTGCGAGGGATGCTTCGAGAAGAAGTCGAAGCGCGGGGGAAGCTCGCGGATGCGATGGCGTCCGTCCTCGAGCTCGGCGCCGTGGCACAGCTCGTCCATGCCCTCGAAATCGAAGTTCCAGCTGAAGAAGTCGTCGAACTCGAAGCTGAGGTAATCGGCGATCTTCTCGCAACCCTTCGGCACCACGGGGTGCATGAGCAGCGTGGATACGCGAAGCAGGTAGAAGCAGTCCACGAGCACCTGACGGCGCAGCTGCTCGTCGCCTTCCTTCTCGGCGGTGCGGATGTTGTCCGTCCAGTACCTGTTCGCCCAGCGGATGAACGTGTCCATGATGGACATGACCGTGTGCAGCTCCGCCTTGTGCATGGTCTTGTCGTACTCGTTCATGCAGGCGTGCACACGCTCACGCACCTCAGGCGACACCTCGCCGAGCGGCATCCAGCCCTCGAAGTTCTTCTGCGCCTCATAGAAGCAGCTGCGGGCAAGGCGGTTGAACACGTTGGTGAGCAGCGTGCCCTCCTTGAGAACCGGGTCTGCCACGCGCGGGTCGTTGCGCTTCGCCTCGTCGGGATCGAAGGGCTTGGGCTTGAAGCCCACGGACTTCTGGTCCAGGCCAAGGGCCAGGAAGTGCGCGCGCAGCTGCTCGACGGTGTAGTGCTCCAGCAGCTCATCGGCCGTCGGCGGCTTGACCGAGCCCGACGACGAGGCCTTCTTGTTCCCCAGCAGAATGTGATGGTTGGCGATGAGGCTGGTCTGGCGCAGGGGCGTGTCCGTCTCGCCAGGCGTGAGGATATCGCCAGGGCGCAGCGCCTCGATGAGCGCCGGCTGGGCAACGCCGTAGAAGTACAGGTTGTCCTGGCCGATGAACTGGTAGACCTGCGCGTCCTCCGAGCACCAGAAGTCGCGCCAGCTGCCGCGCGGCAGGCCCATCTTGTCGTTGACGGCCATGGTGAAGCTCATGGGAGCCCACAGGCTTTCGGGCCAGCACCACACCGTCAGGCCCTCGAGCCCGTCGATGACCGGGGCCTTCACGCCCCACTCGATGTTGCCGGTGATGCGGAAGGGAACGAGCGCCTTGCCCGTGCGGAAGCGGATGCCCGCCGCGGCAAGCACATCGCGCGCTGCATCGCGGTCGTCGATGGTGTCGAACTCGATCTCGAAGGACTGCTTGCCCTTCTCGGCCTCATGGTACTGGTGATGCGCGAGCTTGTCGGCGATTTCCAGGTACTGGTCGTACAGCTCGTTTTTGATGTAGACCACCGGCGGGGCCAAGAACTCCTTGATGGCCTGCGGCACGATGGGGCGCACCTCGGGGTCGGCCTCAAGGGCCTCCACGTGCTTTTTCAGGAAGCCGTTGAACGCCGGCAGGTCGAAGTACCAGTTCTCCACCGGGCGCATCTCGGGCGTGACGCCGGTGAGCGAGGACTTCGGTGCGATAAGGTCCTCAGGCGCGTAGCTGTGGCCCAGGTCGCACTCGTCGGCGTAGGCGTGCTCGGACTTGCAGCCCTGCACGGGGCAGTGGCCCTGTACCTGGCGGCCGTTCAGGAACGTGCCCGCCTCGGGGTCGTAGAACTGCAGCGTCGCGCGCTTCTGCAGCCAGCCGTTCTCATGCAGCTTCTTGATAAAGGCCTCGCTGATGAGCTGGTGGACCTCGCCGGAATGCCCGATGTTGGAGCCTTCGTAGATATCAAGGCTGATGTTATAGGAATCCAGCGTGTCCTTTTGACGGTTGTGGTTGCGCAGCACGTAATCCTCGATGGTGCCGTCGAACTGCCCGGCCTCCACCAGCTTGCGGTAGCCCTCGTTGATGGGCGAGCCGAAGCAGTCCGTGCCGCTGATGAAGCGGACGTTCTCCGCGCCGATGCGGTCGCGCAGGAAGCGCGTGAAGCAGTCGGCGGGCACGAACACGCCGGCGATATGCCCGAAATGCAGCGGCTTGTTGCCGTAGGGCATGCCGGCCGTGACCACCGCGCGCTTGGGCCAGGCAACCGTTTCGTTATTGTCATGCATTGTCGCCATCTATATATGTCTCCCCTAGAACTCCAGGTTTGCGTTTGCGTTCCCGTTGTTGTGCTGAGCCTTTTTCGCCGTGCGCATGAGGAACTCGTCGTTGTCGTCGGTGCGCTTCAAGGACTTGATGAGCATGTCCATGGCGCGCTCGGTGTTGTTCGTGTTCGCAAGGATGCGGCGAACCGCCCAGATGAGCGGGGCCTTCTGCGGGTCGAGCAGCAGGTCCTCCTTACGCGTTCCCGACGCCACCGGGTCGATGGCCGGGAAGATGCGGCGATCTGCCAGGTTACGGTCGAGCTTGAGCTCCATGTTGCCCGTGCCCTTGAACTCCTCAAAGATGACCTCGTCCATCTTCGAGCCTGTTTCCACCAGGGCCGAAGCGAGGATGGTCAGACTGCCGCCGCCCTCGATGTTTCGGGCCGCGCCCAGGAACTTCTTCGGCGGATACAAGGCCGTGGAATCCACGCCGCCGGACAGGATGCGACCGGATGCGGGCTGCGCCAGGTTGTAAGCGCGCGCCAGGCGCGTGAGGCTGTCGAGCAGCACCACGACGTCCTTGCCGTCCTCCACCAGGCGCTTTGCGCGCTCGATGACCAGCTCGGAAACCTGGATGTGGTTTTCCGTGGGCATATCGAAGGTGGAGGAGATGACCTCGCCCTTGATGGAGCGCTGCATGTCCGTGACTTCCTCGGGGCGCTCGTCGACCAGAAGGCACATGAGGTGCACCTCGGGGTTGTTGGCGCTGATGGCCGCGGCGATGTCCTTCAGGATGGTGGTCTTGCCGGCCTTCGGCGGGCTGACGATCAGGCCGCGCTGGCCCTTGCCGATGGGGCTGACCAGGTCGATGACGCGAGCCGTGATGGTGGTCTGGCCATGCTCCATGGTCAGGCACTCGTCGGGATAGACCGGCGTGAGGTCGCCGAAGCGCACGCGACGCCCCAGCTCCTCGACGGGCTTGCCGTTGACGGTGGCCACCTTCTGCACGGCAGCGTACTTCTCGTTGGGGCGCGCCGGGCGCGTGGTGCCGGTAAGCTTGTCGCCCTTGCGCAGGCCGTTGCGGCGGATGGTGGAAAGCCCCACGTAGCAGTCCTGCTCGCTGGGCAGATAGCCGTTGGTGCGCAGGAAACCGTAGCCGTCCTGCATGATGTCGAGGATGCCCTCGACCTCCACGAAGCCCTCCGCCTTCAAGGACGCGTCGTATACGGCGTCGATGAGCTCGGCCTTCTTCAGGCCCGCCACGTCGACGTCGAGCTCGGCGGCTTTCGCGCGCAGCTCGGCCACCTTGAGCTTGGCAAGGTCGTCCTTGTTGACGCTGGGGACCACTTCGCGGTTGTTATTGCGTTGATGACGCTGGTGACGGTCGTTGCGGTCGTTGCCGTTCTTGCGGTCGTTGCGGCCGTTGCGGTCGTTGCGCTGGTGGCGGTCGGCACCAGCGTTGCCGGAGCTGCGGCCCTCGGCGCGCTCGGCGCCTTCGCGGGTATCGGATTTGCCGCGGCCCTCATGCTGTTCGGAGCGGCCCTCGCGGTTGGCGCCCTGGGCGCGCACCGATTTGCGCGGGGTGCGCGCGGCGCGTGCCGCACGGCCCGGGGCCATATCCTTCACGGGTGCCTGCTGGTCGGAGCCGGCTGCTTCGGCGGGAGCCTGCACGGCTTCGACGGTTTCCGCGGCTTCGGGGGCCTGCTGCTTGCCGGATGCGTCCTGCGCGGGGACCGCCTGAGCGGCGACGGGCGCAGTGGCGATCTTCTTGTGCGAACGGCCCGGACGGCGCCTTGCCGGCGTGCCGGTTACCGTCTCGGCGGGATGGGCGGCCTCGGCGGCCTGCGCCTTGGATGCGGCGGCCTCGGGCTCAGCAGGAGCCTCCTTCGCCTTTTTCGCCTTCGCCGCGGATGTGGGCTTCGCGACAGATTCGGCCTTTGCGGCGGCATCTGCCTTCGCAGCAGGGGCGGATTCGGCCTTCTGAGCGGGCGCGGCCTTCTTACGAGGACGACCCGGACGGCGCTTGGCCGGCGTTTTCGGGATGCTATCGGCCCCATCGACCGGAGCGTCGGATGCGGCGTCGGAGGAAGCCTCGGAAGAGGCCTTGCCCGACGAGGCGGCGCTTTTGCGCGGACGGCCCGGGCGGCGCTTGGGAGCAGCCGGCGCCGCATCGGCCGCGGGGGCGCCCTGCTGCGGTGCCTCCGCTACATTCTGCTCGTCGCTCATGCGTTAGCTACCTTCTCCCAGTCCTTCATGAAGGAGTCCAAGCCGCGGTCGGTGAGCGGATGCTGCACCATCTTCTTCAGCACGCCGAACGGGACGGTGGCGATGTCGGCGCCCATGAGCGCGCACTGCGTGACATGGTTGGCGCTGCGCACGGAGGCGGCGATGATCTCGATCTGCTCGCCGTTGGCGGTGTTGGCCGTGAAGTCGTAGTTGTTGATGGCGGTGACGATGTTGCCGACCTGCTCGAGGCCGTCCTCGGAGATGTCATCGAAACGGCCGATGAACGGGCTGATATAGCGGGCGCCGGCGCGTGCGGCCAGCAGCGCCTGCGGCACGCTGAAGCACAGCGTCATGTTCACCGGGATGCCCTCGGCGGCCAGCGTGTGCGTGGCAGCCAGGCCCTCGACCATGGTGGGGATCTTCACCACGATGTTCGGGGCGATCTCGGCCAGCTTGCGGCCGTCGGCGACGATCTCGTCGCGCGTCATGGCGACGGACTCGGCGGAAACCGGGCAGTCCGGGCCGACGATGTCGCAGATGCGCTTCATGTGGTTATGAAAGTCATCCAGTTTGCCGCCGATCTTGGCGTACAGCGACGGGTTGGTGGTTACGCCTGCCAGCGCGCCCCAGCTAGCAGCCTCTTCGATTTCGGCTAGATCTGCCGTGTCCAGAAAGAACTTCACCCTTATTCCTCCTTATATATATGGGTTGTTACCCGCTTTGCGCATAGAAAGAGCGTTGATGGGAAGCGGGAACTTGATGATGGGAAGGGTTTCCTTCGAGAAAATAAAGCTAGGGGCAGAATAGCGCAGGCGCCGGGCGCGCGCAAGCAAGTCACCGCGGATAACCACCCGAAGCGCATGACCGGGCACGATAGAGCAGAAGCAATAGAATAGCCGGGCTGGCACCCGGCTATTGATTCGAGAACACTGCGCCGCCCGCCACTCCAGAAGTTTGACAGCCTATGGAGCGAGCTTCGCCGGTGTTGCTACTAGCATAACGGCGCTCATTCGTTTTTTCAGGCTATCTATTCAACCGCCATGGCTGCACTGCCATGGCCAACGCCCATATCCTTTCATTGCGTTTATTTCGGCGCCGCGCGTTCTCCACCGCCTCGGTTGGGTGCGACCAGACGTCATTCGCCAGCATAGCGGATGACGGCGAAGCAGCTACTCGAACTTGGCCAGCGTGCGAAAGAAACAGCTGGTGGCGCCGGTGTGGCATGCGGGGCCCGCCGGATGCACGAGGGCTAGAAGCGTATCGGCGTCACAATCATAACGAAGCTCAACGACCTTCTGCGTGTTGCCGCTAGTGGCGCCCTTGTGCCACAGCTCCTGGCGGCTGCGGCTCCAAAACACCGTCTCGCCGCGCTCGAGCGTCAGCGCCAGGCTTTCGGCGTTCATCCACGCCATCATGAGCACCTCGCGCGTCTCCACGTCCTGCACGATGCACGAGATCAGCCCGTCGGCGTTGTATTTCAGCTCAGGAAGCTCGGTTCGCATGGATGATCCTTTCTACAGGCGCACGGGGATGCCCTGGCTGCGCATGTACTCCTTGACCTGGGTTACCGTGAACTCGCCGAAGTGGAAGACGCTGGCGGCCAGCACCGCGTCGGCCTCGCCGTCGATAATGCCCTCGGCGAAGTGCTCGAGCTTGCCCACGCCGCCGCTGGCTATGACGGGGATATCCACCGCGCGCGCCACCGCGCGGGTGAGCGCGCAGTCGAAGCCGTCCTTGCTGCCGTCGCGGTCCATGCTGGTCAGCAAGATCTCGCCCGCGCCGCGGCGAGCCGCTTCGGCCGCCCATTCCACGGCGTCGATGCCCGTTGCGGTGCGGCCGCCGTGCACGTAGACCTCCCACTTGTTGGGGTTGCCGGCAACCTGCTTCGCGTCGATGGCGCACAGGATGGCCTGCGTGCCGAACGCCGCCGCGGCGTCGGAGATGAGCTGCGGGTTGTCCACCGCCGCGCTGTTGACCGACACCTTGTCGGCGCCGGCGGCTATCATGCGGCGGATGTCGGCGACGCTGCGGAAGCCGCCGCCCACGCAGTACGGCAGGTGCAGCTGCGCGCTGGCGCGGCTTGCAAGGTCCACCGTGGTCTCGCGCTTGTCGCTGGTGGCGGTGATATCAAGGAAGATCACCTCGTCGGCGCGCTGCTCGTCGTAGCGCTGCGCCAGCTCGATGGGGTCGCCCGCATCGCGCAGGTTCACGAAGTTGACACCCTTCACCACACGGCCGTCCTTCACGTCCATGCAAGGGATCACGCGTTTTGCCAACATATATCTGCTCCTCAACGGCTCGGGGAAAGAGAAATCGGCGGGAAGGCGCCGGCAGCCGCGTTGCGGGACCGGGAAACGTCGCGCGCAGGTGCGCGCAGCGCCCGGCTTCGCCGCGAAGCAAACGGCAGACGCTCTTGCGTCGTTAAAATCGCGAAGCGGTCAACTCGGCGCAAAGGACGACGCCGGCGGCCACGTCGAGCGTGCCCTCGTACACGGCGCGGCCGGTGATAACGCCCTCGATGCTTTCCGCCACCGGCGCCAGGCGCTCGATGTCGGCGAGGCTTGCCACGCCGCCGCTGGCGATGACGGGGTTGCCGAACGCGTTCGCCATGTCGACGTAGGCCTGCACGTCGATGCCGGTCTGCATGCCGTCGCGCGCGATGTCGGTGTAGACGATGTGCTTGAACCCGGCGGCTCCCATCGCGCGCGCCAGGTCGGCGGCGGCCACACCCGAGCCCTCGATCCAACCGGAAACGGCCACTTCCCCGCCCTTCGCGTCGATGCCGGCGGTCAAGCGGTCGCCGCCCACCGCGGCGATGGCCGCGTGCGCGAGTTCGGGGTCGTTTACGAGCGCGGTACCCAGCACCATGCGCGCCGCACCGGCGTCGGCCAGGCGTTTAAGCGTCTCCAGGCTGCGGATGCCGCCGCCGATCTCGACGGAAAGCGACGTCTCACGCACGATGCGCTCAACGATGGCGATGTTCTCCGGGACGCCGCTGCGCGCGCCGTCCAGGTCGACCACGTGCACCCATTGGGCACCGATCTGCTCGAAGACGCGCGCCTGCGCCACGGGGTCGTCGTTGTACACGGTCACCTGGTTGTAATCGCCCTTCGCCAAGCGAACGGCCTTGCCGCCCAGGATATCGATTGCGGGGAGCAGGTACATGGCAGCCTCCTAGCCTTGCAAGGCGGGCGATGCCGCCTTGGCGATCTCGACGAAGTTGCGCAACACGGCCGCGCCGGCGTCCGAGCTTTTCTCGGGGTGGAACTGAACGCCGAACGCGTTGCCCTTCTGAACGGCGCACGGGAACGTCACGCTGTGCGTGGTGTGTGCGATGGCGAACGGCCCGTCAGGCGCGATGTAGTTGTGGGTGAAGTAGAAGTACGTGCCCGAGGGAATGCCTGCGAACAGCGGGCTCTCCGCCGCGCCAGCGGGGAAATCGACGGTGTTCCAGCCCACGTGCGGGACCTTGTACGCACGGCCCTCGGCGTCCTGGCGCGGCATGCGCCCCACGCATCCGGGCAGCACGCCCAGGCCGCGCGGGTTGCCGTCGGCGCCGGCGCCTTCCACGCCCTCCTCGAACAGCAGGTGCTCACCCAGGCATATGCCCAGAAACGGCACCTCTTCCGCGATGCGGCGACGAATGACCTCGGTCTGGCCGAGCTCGTCCATGGTTGCCGCCGCGTCGGCGAACGCGCCCACGCCCGGCAAGACGATGGCGTCGGCGGCGGCTATCTCAGCGGCGTCGTCGGTGATGCGGGCATCGGCTCCGGCGGCGCGCAGGCCGCGCTCGACGGAAAGCAGATTGCCCTTCTTGTAGTCAACAACAGCGATCATAGGCGTCTCTTACATCTCGCAGATTCAATAAAAGTCAGTGAGGGCGGTGCGCCCCAAACGAAGCTTGAGCAGTGGCTCACCGCAGCCGCCCGCGACATCGAGCGACCCGGCTGCCGTCAGGCGGCGCTGCCAGGCTTACAGCATCCCCTTCGTGGACGGCAGCGCGTCGCCCATGCGGGGGTCGGGCTCGCAGGCCTGACGCATGGCGTGCGCCACGGCCTTGAACATGCCCTCGATGACGTGGTGCGTGTTCTCGCCTGCCAGCTGGCGGATGTGCAACGTGACGCCGGCGTTGGCGGCGAAGGCGATGAAGAACTCCTTCGCCAGCGTGGCGTCGAAGGCGCCCACCATCACCGCGAGAACTTCGGCGTCCCAGTACAGCTGGCCGCGCCCCGAGATGTCAACGGCCGCCATGATGAGCGCCTCGTCCATGGGCATGGCGATGTCGCCGAAGCGGCGGATGCCGCGCTTGTCGCCGAGCGCCTGCGCGAACGCCTGCCCCATGACGATGCCCGTGTCCTCCACCGAGTGATGGCCGTCCACCTCAAGGTCGCCCTTGCAACACACCTGCAGGTCGAACAGGCCGTGGCGCCCGAACGCGGTGAGCATGTGATCGAAAAACCCGATGCCCGTCTCCACGTCCGTGGCGCCCGTGCCGTCAAGGTCGATGGACAGGTCGATGTCGGTCTCCTTCGTGGTTCGCGCGATGTGCGCAACGCGTTCGCTCATTGCCGTTCACCTTTCTTTCGTCGTGTGCGCATCGATTCCGGACAGTTGCCGCTACGTCCCCGAAGCCCCCGGCCTTACTTCGACAGGATCTCCCGCAGCGCGGTCAGGAACTCGTCGTTCTCCTCGGGGCTGCCGATGGAGACGCGCAGGCAATCCTGCAGCATGGGCGCACGGCTGAAGTCGCGCACGAGGATGCCGCGGTCGTAGAGCTGCTGCCAAACCTCCCCCGCGCCCTCTGTGCGGAACAGGATGTAGTTGGCGTTCGAGGGGTACGCCGTGATGCCCGGCATCTGCGAGAGCTCGCGGAACACGCGCCCGCGCTCCGAGACGATCTGCATGATGCCGTGCTCGAACTTCGCGCGGTTGCGGAACACCACGCGCGCGATGGCTTGCGACACCGCATCCACCGAGTACGGCTGGCGCACCTTCAAGAACTCGCGGATGACCTCGGGGTTTCCCAGCAGGTAGCCCACGCGCACGCCGGCAAGCGAGAACGCCTTGGAGAACGTGCGCAGGATGACCAGGTTCTTGTGCTGCGCCAGGTAGGGGCGCACCGTGCCGCGCGAGAACTCGAAGTACGCCTCGTCGACCATGACAAGCGCGTCGGTGGCATCGAGCAGGCGCAGGATGAAACGCTCGTCGGCCAGGTCGCCCGTGGGGTTGTTCGGGCTGGTGACGATGACATAGTCGATATCGCCGCGAGCCACGCGGGACAGCACCGCCTCCTCGTCGATGGTGTAATCGGCGCGGCGCGGGATGTCGACCACCTCGGTGTTGGTGAGCTCGGCGTTGTTCTGGTACACCGAGAACGTGGGTGGCATGTTGAGGAACTTGCGCCCCGGTCCGCCCCATGCCAGCGCCGCGTCGAACAACAGCTCGTCGCCACCGTTGCCCACGAGCACGCAATCGCGGTCAAGGCCGTTGGCCTCGGCGATCATGTCGCGCAGCTCGTTGGCCAAGGGGTCGGGATAGCGGTTGAAGGCCACCTTGTTGATCTCGCGCTTGATCTCGTTGCGGACCTCGGTCTCCACGTCGCAAGGGTTCTCGTTGGCCGACAGGTACGCGCGCGCCGGGAGGTACTTCGGGTCGTAGGGCGTGATGTCGGCCAGCTGCGGGGCGGATGCGCGAACGCTATTCATCGGCGCCGTCCAAACCGTAGATGTCGCCGGTCTCCACCAGGGCCTTGCGCAGCTCGACGCTGCGAGCGTGTGCCCACAGGCCCTCGTGACGGGCGATGGCGATGACGGCGTCGGCGTCGTTTGCCAGCGACTTCGCGGAATACTGGATGACGCTGGAGTGCTTGACGAACTCGTCGGTGGAAAGCGGAGAAGCATAGCGCGCGGTGCCGCCGGTGGGAAGCGTGTGGTTAGGGCCGGCAACATAGTCGCCCACGGCCTCGGGAGTCCACTCGCCCACGAAGATGGCGCCGGCGTTGCGGATGGCGCCGAGCTGTTCGAACGCGCCGTCGAAGTGCAGCTCGAGGTGCTCGGGGGCGATAACGTTGACGGACTGGACGGCCTGCTCCATGGAGTCGCAGATGACCACAAGGCCCTGATCGGCCAGCGAGGCGGTGGTGATCTCGGCACGCGTGGAAGCCTTCATGTGGCCCTCGATGGCAGCTTCGACCTTGTCGGCGTAGCCCTCATCGAACGTGACCAGGTAGCAGCTTGCCAGCGGGTCGTGCTCGGCCTGGGCCATGAGGTCGATGGCCACCATGGCGGGATCGGCGGTCTCATCGGCCACGACGCACACCTCGGAGGGGCCGGCGATCATATCGATTCCCACATCGCCGGAGACGATCTTCTTCGCAGCCGCCACGAACGCGTTGCCCGGGCCCGTGATCTTGCAGACCGGCTCGATGGTCTCGGTGCCGTAGGCCAGCGCCGCCACGGCCTGCGTGCCGCCTACCGTGTAGATCTCGGTGACGCCGGCCAGGCGGCACGCTTCGAGCACCACCGGGTCGATGCTGCCGTTCTTGGTGGGCGGCGTGACGCACACGATGCGCTCGACGCCGGCGACCGCGGCGGGCAGGGCGTTCATGAGCACCGTGGACGGGTACAGCGCGCGGCCGCCGGGCACGTAGATGCCAACGCTTTCAAGCGGGGTGACCTTCGCGCCGACCAGGGCGCCGTCCTCGCGCACGGAGAACCAGCTCTGCTTGACCTGGCGCTCGTGGAACTCGCGGATCTGCTTGGCAGCCTTCTTGAGCGCCTCCTCGGTTTTAGGATCGACCTTCGACGCGGCGGCCTCGATGGCCTCGGCCGGCACGCGGAAGTCCTCGATGGCCACGCCGTCGAAGCGCTCGGTCAGCTCGCGCAGGGCCGCATCGCCCTGTTCGCGAACCTGCTCGATGATGTTCGTTGCCGCCTCCATGGCGCGGGCGTTGAACGCGCCCGTGCGCTTGAGGTGCTTGTTGGAGAATTGTTCGCCTTTGTTCAGGATGACGCGACGCATGTTGTCCTTCTTTCCATGTACACGCCGGATGACCCCTCCGGCCTCTTCCACGATGATACCTTGTCGGGGCCGCGCCTGCGAACAGACGCCTCCCCGGCCTTGACGTTGCGGCGTCCGACCCCTGGGCGCCTGCGGGCGCGAAGCCCTGACCAGCTGTTATTCGGTCGCCGGCTCGGGCGACTGCACGCCGCCGGCGATGACCGTGGCCTCCCACTTGCCCGCCACGGCGCCGGCGCGCATGGCATCGGCCAGCTCCACGATGCGCGCATCGGTGCGCAGCGAGGTGCCGTTGGCGAAGAATCGGGCCGTCGACGACAGCACATCCTCCACGATGACCAGGTTGTTCTCGCGCAACGTGGTGCCCGTGGCCGTGATGTCGACGATGCGCTCGGCCAACCCGGTCAATGGTGCCAGCTCAATGTTTCCGTGCAGTTTCACGATCTCGACTTGGGTGCCGGTTTTCGCGTAATGGGCGCGCGTGATGTTGGGATACTTCGTGGCGATGCGGATGGAGCCCAGGCGACGGTAGTGCCCGGCGGTCTGCTCGGCGGCGCCGGCGGGCTCGGCCACCACGAAGCGGCAGGAGCCGAACTTCAGGTCGGCCAGCTCCACGACCTCGGGCTGCGCCTCGAGCAGCGAGTCCTCGCCGCAGATGCCGCAATCGGCCGCGCCGAGCTCCACGAACGCCGGGGCGTCGGAGGGGCGCACGATGATGTACTCCACGCCCGGGTTGCGGATGATGAGCTGGCGGCCGGGGTTGTCCAGCCCCGTGACGTCCAAGCCGCATGCCGCCAAGCACGCGATGGAGTCGGCGTTGAGCGAGCCCTTCGGCACGGCGATGCGCAGCGGGCGCTGACCGGTGCCCGACGCGGAGCGCTCGTCGGCGGCCGCGGCGGCGGCCATGGCGCGCTCGAGGAAGAACGCGAAACCGGCGGCGGGACGGCTTTCGCCGTATGCCCCGATGGTGTTGTCGTAGCGGCCGCCGCTGCCCAGCGGGCTTCCCAACCCCGGCGCATAGGCCTCGAACACGATGCCGGTGTAGTAGTCGAAGCTGCTCATGACGGAGAAGTCGACCTGGATGCTGTCCGCCAGGCCCGCGGCCTCCAACAAGTCGAACGCCTGCTCCAGACCGTCAAGGCCCGTCTCGCAGCCCAGCGGGGCCACCAGCGCGCGCACCTCGGCGATGGCGGCGCGCCCGCCGCGGATACGGGCGAGCTTGCCGATGGCCTGGGCGAACACCGGCGGAACGCCCTGCGCACCGTCGCCTGAGGTCAGCTCGTCGAGCGTGACGAAGTTCGACGTATGGTACGCATCGAGCACCGCCTGGCGCCATTGCGGCGCGGCGCCGCAGCTTGCGAGCAGCGCGCGCAGCACCGACACCGATGCGAGCGCGATCTTGAAGTCGGCCACGCCGGCGAGCTTGAGCGATTCGGCCAGCAGGCCCACCACCTCGGCGTCGGCCGCCGCGCCCGCCTGGCCGATGAGCTCGACGCCCATCTGCGTGGTCTCGCGCGGCTCGGCGCGCGTCTGGCCCTCGGCCTCGCGGAACACCCGTTGCATGTAGCGGAAACGGAACGGCCCGGGCTGCCCGGCCAGGCGCGTGGCGCACATGCGGGCGATCTGCAGCGTGACATCGGGACGCATGGCCAGAAGGTCGCCGCGCGCGTCAAAGAGCTTGAACGGGGTGCCCGGCAGCCTGCCGCCGGCCTGCAGCACGTCCATCACCTCGAGCGTGGGCGTTTCCACCGGAAGATAGCCCTTGGCCGCCATGTTGGCCTGCACCGCTTGGGCCGCCTGCTCGCGCAGCACCGCCTCATCGGTGAGCACGTCGCGGAAACCCGAAGGCGTCACGAAGTTCATCTGATTCATCCTGCCTTTCATCGTGCGGTTGCGGGCATCGGCCCGTATCGTTTGCAGATGAGGGAACGGGCGCGAGCGCGGGGCGCTTCTGCAGTATCATTCCCAAATGCTGTCCGATACTTTAGCACAGTAGAGTGATAAAGCAAGAAACTTGACCGATTTTTTGCAGAAGCGGGCGAAAGATCCGGAGAACTCCCCCTTTTCGAGCACAAAACGTCATAATCGTCTCTATTCGCAGCGCGGGGTGAGCACGCCGCGGGCGAAGCAAGCAAGAATATCTTCACAGAAAGCGCCGCTATGCCGAACCTGTTCTCAGACCATACCGTCGTCCTTGCCGGCTACGGCTTCAGCGCCGACGGGCCCTACCTTACGATCAACGACCTGGACGAGGGCACGGTCGGCTACGTGCCCGTGCTCGGGCGCACGTTCTCGCTGCGCCAGCTGCCGCGCCGGCGCTGCATCGGCCGCATCGACCTTCGAACACACGAGCGGAGCACGTGCCCGCTGAACGCGGAGCTGCTGCCCGACGGCAAGGAGGACATGTGCCCGGCATGCATCGAGGCGACCGGCTTCAACCCCTCGTTTTACTTCAGCAGCTACATCTCGCCGCAACAACGCGAGTACAACCAAACGCCGCATTACGTGTACCTGGCGTACTTCGCGCCGAGCTATGTGAAGGCGGGTATCTCGAGCGAAACGCGCGGCATCGAGCGCCTGCTCGAGCAAGGCGCCCGCGCGGCGCGCGTGGTCGGCCGCTTCACCTGCGCCGATGACGCTCGCGCGCTTGAGGCGGCGCTGTGCTCGCAGGACGGCGTAGCCGAGACCATGCGCGCATCGCTCAAGGCGAAGCTGCTGGCCGACGCGCCATACAGCTTCGAGGAGGCTTGCCACGAGCTGCGCACGGCGGCCGACAGGCTCGAAGACGTCGACGCGGTGGCGCAGGCCGGTTTCTCGCCCGAGGACGCGCTCGACCTTTCGCCGTACTACTTCGGCGGGCCGTCCCCCGACGCGCACACCATGCAGCTGCCCGAAGGCGAAGGCTTCGCGGACGTGTGCGGCGGCGTGTGCGCGGGCATGGTCGGCGCAAACCTGGTGTTTTGGCAGGACGGGACGAACTTCATCGCGCCGATCAAGGATTGGGAATCCCACGAGATCGAGTTTTTGGACGACGAGATCGCCTGCGAATACGCCAGCGAGCCCCAGCAGATCTCGCTGTTCTAGCGCACCGCGCCGGCGCCCGGCAAACGCAAGAAGCGCCGCCCGGACTTCCGGGCGGCGCTTCGTTTGCGAACCTATGTCATGCGAAATGCACCTTCGCGTGCAGCGGTTTTCGCACGCAATCCACTCGCAACCACGCAACGCAGCTGCGACCGACGGCGGTTACGCCTTGTTGACGTCGGCGTCCACAGCCTCTTCGAAGTACTCCTTCACAGGGCCGGCGCCGAAGTCCTTCACCTCGTCGAGGTGCCAGCAGTCGGTCTGGGGCATGCCCGGGACGTTGTCCGCCACGAACACCGGGTCCTTGCCGGCGGCGCGCTGCTCGGAGTAGTCCTTCAGCGCCGCAAGCGCCCACTTGCCCAGAAGCAGGATGGCGATGAGGTTCATCATGGCCATGAGGCCCATGAAGATGTCGGCCAGGTTCCAAGCCAGATCGAAGCTGTTCACCGCACCGTAGAAGATGACCGCCAGGCACGCCAGACGGAAGATGATCAGCGCCGCCTTGGAGTCGTTCTTGATGAAGCGGAAGTTGCTCTCGGCGTAGAAGTAATTGCCGATAAGGCTGGAGTAGGCGAACATGAAGATAGCGAACGTGATGAAGTGGATGCCCATGGGGCCCACGGAGTTGTTCACGGCCATCTGTACGAGCGGCATGCCGTTGAGGCCCTCGGCCGCGGCGGGATCCTGCACGTAGAACACCAGCACCATCATGGCCGAGCAGGTGCAGATGACGAGCGTGTCGATGTAGACCGACAGGCTTTGCACGAGGCCCTGCTTGACCGGGTGGGAAACGCTGGCGGTGGCGGCGGCGTTAGGAGCCGAGCCCATGCCCGCCTCGTTGGAGTACAGACCGCGCTTGATGCCGAGCATGACCACCGAGCCGGCGAAGCCGCCGAAGATGGACTGGAAGTCGAAGGCGCTCTGGAACATCAGGCCGAACACGGCGGGCAGCCAGGTGATGTTGGCGATGGTGGTCCACAGCGCGATGGCGATATAGGCGATAGCCATGACCGGCACGATGATGGACGTGATCACGCTGATGCGCTTGGAGCCGCCGAAGATGACGCCGGCGGTGAACACCACCAGGCCCAGACCGGCTGCCACGGCCACGCCGTTGGTGGCGTAGTCGGGGATGTAGTACTCAAGCGCGCTGCAAGCGTTGAACGCCTGCAGGCCGTTGAAGCCGAACGCGAAGCACAGGATGAGAAGCACGCTGAACAGCACGCCGAGCTTGCGGCTGCCGAGCGCCTGATGGATATAGTAGGCCGGGCCGCCGCGGAACTCGCCGTCGGTGCCGCGCACCTTCCAGATCTGGGCGAGCGTGGACTCGACGAAGGCCGACGCCGCGCCCACCAGGGCCATGAGCCACATCCAGAACACGGCACCCGGGCCGCCCGTGGCGATGGCCGTTGCCACGCCGGCGATGTTGCCCGTGCCCACGCGGCTGGCCGTGGAGACCATAAGCGCCTGGAACGACGAGATGGAGCGCTCGCCCTGCACGTGCTTCTTCTCGGTCAGCTGCTTGAACATGTCCTTGATGAAGCGGATCTGCACGCCCTTGGTGCGGATGGTGAAGTACACGCCCACTGCAACCAGCAGGATGAGCAGGATGTACGTGTACATGAAGCCGTCGATCTCACCCGTGATATCGACAAGCCATGCGTTGAAATCCATGATGGCTTTCCCCTTTCCCCTATATGAAACCGATTCCCTGGATTTGTGCGTACGCACAAGAATTCACGGAAACGCCACTATACCTTATTTTGGAACAAATTGGTAACAACCGCGGTTCCCGTGCCTATTCCCTAGCGTTTGTGTTCCTCGTTGTGCTTTTTCACCTTGTCCGGCTTACGACCGCTCAAAGGGCTATCATGGTCACTTACCGAATACTGGGCAACGATGCGTAAGGGGCGCACATGCTTTCAGAACGATTTCTCACGAATCTTGTCAAGGGGATGACCAAACGCCATCTCGACCTTCAGCCTACCGACGAGCACTTCTTTCCCGACCCAAAGCCCGACACCAAGTACATGCTGTACCTGCACGTGCCGTTTTGCCAGGTCCTGTGCCCGTATTGCAGCTTCAACCGCTACGTGTTCCATGAGGACATCGCACGCACGTACTTCAAGAACCTGCGCCGCGAGATGATGATGCTCAAGGAGCGCGGCTGGGATTTTGAGACGCTGTACTTCGGCGGCGGCACCCCCACCATCCTGCTCGATGAGCTGTGCGAGACCATCGACCTTGCCCGCGACAACTTCCACATCAAGGAAGTGGGCGTGGAAACGAACCCGAACCACCTTGCCGAGCCGTGGCTTTCCGAGATGAAGGGCCGCGTGCAGCGCCTGTCCGTGGGCGTGCAGAGCTTCAACAACGACCTGCTCAAGCAGATGGACCGCTACAAGAAGTACGGCAGCGGCGAGGAGATCTTCGAGCGCATCGGGCAGGCCGCGCCCTACTTCGACAGCGTGAACGTGGACATGATCTTCAACTTCCCCAGCCAAACGGAGGACATCCTGCTGGACGACCTTGAGAAGATCGTGGCCTGCGGGGCGCGTCAAACCACGTTCAGCCCGCTGTACGTCTCAAACGCCACCACGCGCAAGATGGAGAAGTCGCTGGGCAAGATGGACTACAACCGCGAGTTCCGCTACTACCAGATCCTCGACGAGGTGCTGTGCGGCGGCGAGCATCCCTTCTTCAGCCGCGACACCATCTGGACGTTCAACCGCTTGAACCAGCAGGGCGCCCACGACCATAACCTGTACGCCGAGGAGCTGCAGGTTGCCTACAACGAGTACCCCGGCATCGGCAGCGGCTCGATCACGCACCTCAACGGCGCGCTGTACGTGAACACGTTCAGCCTGAAGGAGTACAACGAGGCCATTGAAGCCGGGCACATGTCCATCATGGGCAAGTGCGCCATGAGCAAGCGCGACCTGGCCCGTTACTATTTCCTTCTGCACCTCTACCAGCTGCGCTTGGACAAGAACGACTTCAAGAAGCAGTTCGGCTGCAGCATCGAACGCCTTCTGCCGGCGGAGATGGCCTTCTATCGCGCGCATCGCGCGTTCGCCACCGACACCCGCGACGAGCTGACGTTGACCACCATGGGACGCTACCTGACGCTCATCCTGTACCGTCAGTTCCTCTCGGGCATGAACAACCTGCGCGACCAGGCACGCGATGCGCTTGACGGCGAGGAGCACAACCTGCTGTTCGGCGACGAGACGAACTGCAGCGCCTGCCTGGAATAGCCTGGGCTTCGCAACGTTTTTAATGGGCGGCATCGCGCAAGATGCCGCCTTTTTTCGCGCTGAAGCGCCGGTTTTGCGGCGAATTCCTTGCGGCCCACCTGGGAAATGCACCAAATCGTGGAAAGTGTCCCCTTGCGGCGCGCGGAAAGCGCTCCTATACTCGCAAACCAAGATATCTGTTCAGGGCGAGGTGAAATCCCTCACTGGCGGTGACGTCCCACGCTGCACGAAGCAGCAGGGCGAAGTCCGCGACCCTGGCAGGTCGCAAGCAGGCGGCCCCGTGGCCGCAGCGCCGCAACCCGTCAGGCTGATCTGGTGAGAATCCAGGACCAACGGTTACAGTCCGGATGGAAGAACAGGAGCACGAGAGCACACGGCCCCGGCCGGTGCCTGCTGTGGCATTCCGCAGCACCAAGGATGCATGGCAGCGCTTCGGCGCCTGTCGCGCGTCCCTATTCGTCGCTTATCAACGCCCGCAGATTCCCTGCGGGCGTTTTTCATGCCTGGACCCCGCAGGGCGGCCGCAAGAGAAAGGGCACCCTATGGCAGGCATACCCGAACAACGATGCGAGGCGAACGTGGACGCCGAAGCGCAGGGAGCCGCACCGGCGGCGCTCGGCGCCGACGATGCCCGCTTCATGCGCCGCGCCATCGAGCTGGCCTGGCGCGGTTGGGGCTGGACGAACCCGAACCCGCTGGTGGGCTGCGTGCTCGTGCGCGACGGCCGCATCATCGGCGAGGGCTGGCACGAGAAGTGCGGGCAGGCGCACGCCGAGCGCAACGCGCTTGCCGACTGCGCACGCCGCGCCGCCGATGACGCAGCGGATGCGGAACGCGCCGATGACGCGCCGGCCGGCGACCCTGCCCGCGGCCATGCGCGCGGGGCGACGGCCTACGTGACGCTGGAGCCGTGCTGCCACACCGGCAAGCAGCCCCCGTGCACCGAGGCCCTCATCGCCGCCGGCGTCGCCCGCGTGGTGGTGGGCAGCCGCGACCCGAACCCGCTGGTGGCGGGCAAGGGGTCGGCCCGGCTGCGCGAAGCCGGCATCCGCGTGGACGAGGACGCGCTGCGCGGCGAATGCGACGAGCTCAACCCCATCTTCTTCCGCTTCATCAGCCGCAAAACCCCGTACGTGGTGGCGAAATGGGCCATGAGCGCCGACGGCAAGATCGCCTGCGCTTCCGGCGACGCCCGCTGGGTAAGCGGCCCCGAATCGCGCCGCGACACCCACGAGCTGCGCCATCGCCTGGCCGCCATCGCCGTGGGCATCAACACGGTGATCGCCGACGACCCGCTGCTCACCTGCCGTCGTGGGGGCGAGCCCGGCAACCAGCCGCTGCGCGTGGTGCTCGATTCGCGCCTGCGCATCCCTGAGGACTGCGCGCTCGTGCGCTCGTGCGCCCAGGGCGAGGCCCCGCTTGCGGTGGCCACCTGCGCCAGCGTGGACGACCCCACAACCGATGCCGGCACGAAGGCCCAACGCCTGCGCGCGCTGGGCGTGGAAGTGCTGCATGTCCCGCAGGACGGCGCGGGCCACGTCGCCGTCCGACCGCTTTTGCATGCGCTGGGCGAGAAAGGCATCGACTCGCTGCTCGTCGAGGGCGGGTCGGGCATCCACGGCGCATTCTTCGACGAGGGCGCGGTGGACGAGGCCGTGGTCTACCTTGCCCCGAAGGTGGTCGGCGGCGCGGGCGCGCCGGGCCCCGTTGCAGGCGCAGGCGCCGCACGGATGGCCGAGGCCGCGGTGCTGGGCCGCCCGAGAGCGCACGCGCTCGGCGACGACCTGAAGATCACGTTCGCGCCGACGGGCGCCGCCCGCGTGGCCGATCACACCCCCGCTTCGCGTGACGCGCTCGGCGCAACGACCCCCGCAATGCAAGGAGGCGACCTATGTTCACCGGCATCGTAGAGGAGACGGGGCGCGTGACGAGCGTTCCCGCGCCCGGACGCGCGGGCCGGCTGGCCATCAAGGCGTCCCGCGTGCTCGAGGGCACGCGCATCGGCGACAGCATCGCCGTCAACGGCGTGTGCCTCACCGCCACCGAGCTCCTACCCGACGGCTTCGCCGCCGACGTGATGCCGCAGACGCTCTCGCACTCCAACCTGGGTGCGCTGCGCGCCGGCAGCCCCGTGAACCTGGAGCGGGCCATGGCGGCCGACGGCCGGTTCGGCGGGCACATCGTCTCTGGGCACATCGACGGGACCGGCACCGTGCGCCGCGTGCGCCGCGACCAGAACGCCGTCCGCTTCACCATCGGCGCCTCCGCCGGCATCATGGCGCTCATCGTGGCGCAAGGCTCCATCACCGTCGACGGCATCAGCCTGACGGTAGCGGACCTTTACGACGACGCGTTCGAGGTGTCGGTCATCCCGCACACGGCTGCCGAGACCACGCTCGGGTCGCACCGCCCCGGCAGCACGGTGAACTTGGAGAACGATGTGGTGGGCAAGTACGTGCAACGGTTGCTGTACAACAAGAACCGGAACACCGGGACGCCCGAAGCCGAACGCGCGGATAAACCCGCTTCCCCGCCCCTGACCTTGGAATACCTTGCCGCGAACGGCTTCTAGCACAGCAGCACAAACCCCTTCCCTATCCCGCAACCCTAACCGAAAGGACCCTCCTATGAGCATGAACACCATCCCCGAAGCGCTCGACGAGCTGCGCGCCGGCCACATCATCATCGTGGTGGACGACCCCGACCGCGAAAACGAGGGCGACATGATCTGCGCCGCCGAGTTCGCCACCCAAGCCAACGTCAACCTGATGGCCAGCGTGGCCAAGGGCCTCATCTGCATGCCGATGAGCCGCGACCTGGCGCGCAAGCTCAACCTTGAGCAGATGGTCTCCGAGAACACCGACAACCACGAGACCGCCTTCACCGTCAGCATCGACCACGTGAGCACCACCACGGGCATCTCGGCGGCGGAGCGCTCCATCACCGCGCTCAAGTGCGTGGACGACGATGCCAAGCCCGGCGACTTCCGCCGCCCCGGCCACATGTTCCCGCTGGTGGCAAAGCCCGGCGGCGTGCTCGAGCGCAACGGCCACACCGAGGCAACCGTCGACCTCATGCGCCATGCCGGCATGAAGCAGTGCGGCCTGTGCTGCGAGATCATGCGCGAGGACGGCACCATGATGCGCACGAGCGAGCTGCTCGAGCTGGCGCGCGAGCACAACCTGGTCATCGTCTCCATCAAACAGCTGCAGGACTGGTGCCGCACGCATGACAACCACATGCACGAGCAGGCTTGCGTGCAGCTGCCCTGCGAGTACGGCACGTTCCAGGCGCACGGCTTCGTGAACGACATCACGGGCGAAGAGCACGTGGCCCTGGTGAAGGGCGATCTGGGCGACGGGCGCGACGTGCTGTGCCGCGTGCACTCCGAGTGCCTGACCGGCGACGTGTTCGGCTCGAAGCGCTGCGACTGCGGCGAGCAGCTGCATGCCGCGCTTGCCGCCATCGAGGCCGAGGGCCGCGGCGTGCTGCTGTACATGCGCCAGGAAGGCCGCGGCATCGGGCTGATGAACAAGCTGCGCGCCTATGAGCTCCAGGAGCAGGGTATGGACACCGTGGAGGCCAACGAGGCCTTGGGGTTCGCTCCCGACCTGCGCGAATACTGGAGCGGCGCGCAGATCCTGCGCAACCTGGGCTGCAAGTCGCTGCGCCTGCTCACCAACAACCCCGATAAGGTGTACGGCCTTTCCGGCTTCAACCTGGAGATCTCCGAGCGCGTCGCCATCGAGATGGAGCCCCAGGAGCACGACCGCCGTTACCTGCAGACCAAGGCGCACCGCATGGGGCACCTGCTCGAGCACGTGGAAGACTAACCGATTCGTACCGTTCAGCGTTGGACTAAGTTCGTACAACAACAGAGAGGAGCCATCATGGCCGTCAACATCATCGAAGGCAAGGTAATCAACGAGGGCATGAAGGTGGGCATCGTGTGCGCCCGCTTCAACGAGTTCATTACGTCGAAGCTGCTCGGCGGCGCGCTTGACGCGCTGCGCCGCCACGACGTACCGGAAGAGGACGTCACCGTGGCCTGGGTTCCCGGCGCGTTCGAGATCCCCGTGGTGGCCCAGCGCATGGCGCAAAGCGACAAGTTCGACGCCGTCATCTGCCTGGGCGCGGTCATCCGCGGCGCCACCTCGCACTACGACGTGGTGTGCAACGAGGTGTCGAAGGGCATCGCGCAGGTGCAGCTGGCAACGGGCACGCCGGTGATGATGGGCGTGCTGACCGTCGACACCATCGAGCAGGCCATCGAGCGTGCAGGCACCAAAGCCGGCAACAAGGGCTTCGAGTGCGGCGTCGGCGCCATCGAGATGGTCAACGTCCTGCGTCAGCTGTAGTCAGGAGCCAGGGGGCATCGGTGCGCCTGGCGCCAACGCCCCCCTTCCGCTCTTACCAGGGGTGCGCTGCATATCCATTGTCTCTTTTGTATGTGAGCATAGCTTTGATCGCGTTTGAACCGTGCTCACGAAACGGCTGTCTAGCGAAACCTGCGAAAGCGGCGCCTTGGCCCCCGCACCTTTCGTGAACGTCCCCGCACGCCCCCGGCGCGCGGGGACGTTTTTGCTAGACTGAGATGCATTATGACTAACGAAAACGCTTCCCAAATCACGGCAAACAACGCTTCGACTCCTAAAAATCCGCAGGTCACTGACAAAATCCAGCGCAGCACCGCGTGCATTATCTCCTGGATCGCCGTTGTCGCCATGCTAGCGCTCATCTTCTTCATGTCCAGCCGCAGCGGTATCGACATCGATAACAACACCGGTATCTTCTCCGCGATCAAGCAATGGCTGTCCGCGCAAGCCGCCGCCCTGTTCGGGCACGAAGTGGATGTAAGCCCCGTCGGGCACTTCAGCGAATACCTGATGCTCGGCGCAGCGCTGTGCAACGCGCTGCGCTTCCACTTGAAGCCGCAAGGACCCGCCGGCGCGCTACTGGTTGCCAAACCCATCGACGCGCTGTCGAAGTGGGCGCCCATCGTCGCCGCAGCACTGTCGAGCCTGTACGGCGTCACCGATGAGTTCCACCAGATATTCACCCCCGGCCGCAGCTGCGACCCCATGGATTGGCTTGTGGACACCATAGCCGCCGCCCTTGGCGCGCTCATCTGCTACCTGGTGCTCAAGGCGCTGCGGGCAAGAAGGTAATGCGAAACGAAACGACCCGGGATCGAACGATTCCGGGCCGTCGTGCATTCAGGGTTGAAATCGATGCGCAGCTACGATTCGCGGGACCTGCGCCGCCCGCTCCAAGACGGAGCGCAACTACCGACCACCGCGCAACCGCAAACCGCATGACCTCGCGACTTCGCATCTGAAGGCGAACGCCGCCATGACGAGAACTAGCGCAGCACCTGCAAAGCCGCGGGTAGCACCTCTGCATCGAACGTTCGAGCTTCGATGCGCTCGCCGTCAACCTGTGCCGCGGGCGGCTCGTCGAACCCCACGTGCACCTTGCGCGCCTGATGCAGCTCCATGCAGGAAAGGCGCGTGTGGTTGCCACCCTTCGCCATCAGGAAGATGGCCGCCGCGCCGGCAGGCGTGATGGGCGGATGGCTGATGCACACATCGAGCAACCCATCGTCAAGCCGGGCGTCGGGACAGATACGGAACCCGCCCCCGTAATAGGGGCCCATCTGCACCGCGAACGTGATGGACTTGCCCTCCATCACGGGGCCATCATCAAGCTGCAGGCGATATTCGCGCTGGTCAAGATGATGGAACAGCTGGTCGAAACCGCTTGCCATGTACAGCGCCGCACCGTGCCTGCCCGTGCGCTTGCGGCGCTCCATGGTATCGATCGCGATGGCAGCATCTAAGCCAAACGACAGCGTTTCGGCGAAGAAGCCCCCGTTCACGCACCCCACATCAGCAGGCTGCGAGCTTGCCGACAACAGCAGGTCGCATGCGCGATCGACCTTCGCCGGCACCCCCAGCGTACGCGCATAATCGTTGCCGGACCCCACGGGGATGACGCCGAGCTGCGGACGATCATCTGCCGGGCGCGCCATGAGGCCGTTCACCACCTCATGGATAAGGCCGTCGCCGCCGAGGGCCACCACCGTCTGCGCGCCCTCGGCGCCCTCGGCGATGGCGCACGCATGGCGCGGGCCCGCAGTTCGAGCAACGGTAACCGCATCTTCGCCAAGCGCCGTGCGCAGGTTCGCCGCCGCACGCTCGGCCGCAGCAGCCCCCGCCCCGCTCTGAGCAGCCGGGTTCGCAACCAAAAGAATATGTCCTAGAGAGCTATTCACCCTGCTCCTCGCGGGTCCACAGGCCGGTCTTGCCGCCGTCTTTCAACAGCAGGCGCACGTCCATGATCTCCATGCCGCGGTCGACCGCCTTGCACATGTCGTAGATGGTCAGGCACGCCACGCTTGCGGCGGTGAGCGCCTCCATCTCAATGCCGGTCTTGCCCGTGACGCCCGTGGTGGTGGTCACGAGGATGCCCACGCGGCCATCCTCGCGCTCGCCTGCATGCACCGGCTCGCACTCCACCTTCGCCTTCGTGATGTTGAGCGGATGGCACATGGGGATGAGCGTGCTCGTCTGCTTTGCGGCCATGACGCCCGCCACGCGCGCGCATGCCAGCACGTCGCCCTTCGCCGCCTTGCCCTCCACGATAAGCGCCAGCGTGTCGGGGTGCATGCTGATGAAACCCTCCGCCACGGCCACGCGCTTGGTGATGTCCTTCTCGGACACATCGACCATGCGCACATCGCCCTTCTCATCGATATGCGTCAAATGCTGCTGCTCAGTCATATTCGCTCTCCTTAAAAATGAAACCTCTCGAAAGAGATTTTAAAACCTCCGGGACCCCACCAAAGCCAGTGAGGGTGGCTGTGGTACGTCGGATTCGGTTGAAACAAGCGGGCATTGGCCTTCGGGCCATGCCCGCGCAGCTAAGGTGCAAGACGGCGTGCCGCAAGCGCCCGCAACGTCGAGTCGATTCGTTTGCCGGCAGGCAAACGAAACCGATTATCCACCTATTTGGGACATGCGGCGTTCGGTGCCGGTGATGTCGTCGTGATCGTCAGGCTTCGCGCCGAGCGCCGTGCGGAACACGTCGGCCAGATCCCGATCGATCTGCTCCTCGGGCTTTCCGCTGCGCAGGATGCCGCGGATGTCGTATTCGCGGTCGCTGAACAGACACGGGCGCAGCTTCCCGTCGGCCGTAAGGCGCATGCGATTGCATTCGCCGCAGAAATGCCTGCTCATAGGACTAATGAAACCGACGGTGCCCTTCGCACCGGGGAACTCGAAGTAGCGCGCGGGCCCCCAACCGAGCGGCTGGTGCTTACCGGCGGGCACCAGCTCGGGCAGGCCTTCGGCACGCGCCTGGCGGTTGATGTCCCCGAACAGCTCCTCGCAGCTGATCACATCGTCGGGACCCCAGCCGCAGCCGTTAGATCCCGAGCTTTCGCCCACGGGCATGTACTCAATGAAGCGGACGTGCAGCGGACGGTCGATGGAGAGCTTCGCGAAGGCCAGATAATCCTGATGCAGCTGGCGCACCGCGACCGCGTTGATCTTCACGGGGTTGAACCCGGCGGCCAACGCGGCGTCGATGCCGTCGAGGGCCTCCTGCAGATACCCGCGACGCGTGATGGCGTGGAACTGCTCGGCATCGAGCGTGTCCAGCGAGATGTTCACACGAGAAAGCCCTGCCTGACGCAGCTGGTCGGCCATGCGCGGCAGCAGCACGCCGTTGGTGGTGAGCGAGATGTTCTTGATGCCGGGCGTGTCGTTGATGTCGCGCACCAGGTCGACCACGCCCTTGCGCACCAGCGGCTCGCCGCCGGTCAAGCGCACGCTTTTGATGCCCAGGTTCGAGAACACGCGAACCACGTGCGCGATCTCCTCGATACGCAGGATATCGGTATGGCACATGGACTGCACGCCCTCTTCCGGCATGCAGTAGATGCAACGGTAGTTGCAACGGTCCGTCAACGATATACGCAGGTAATCGATGGTGCGGCCGTGTCCGTCCTTCATGAGGTCCCCTCTCGTTTCAGAATCCCCAGTGTACCACGGGCGAAGTGAATGCATCCGGCTCGGTAGCAATTGCCCCACCGAACCAGCAAACCCGTTCGCCGAAAACCCCTTGCGCCGCGACGACTGCAAAGACGGCTCGAAGTCGCCTTCAAACCGAAGCGCCCGCGGCGATGCCCCGAACCGAAGCGCGCTCGACCGCAGCCAAGCGCGCCGGGATCAGCGTTCCACCAGGTACAGCTTATCGTCGGGAATGCGGATCCACAGCTCCTCGCCCTCATGCGGCAGAAGCGCGGCATCCGTCTTCAGCTTGTCGACACGCCAGAACAGGTGCTGGTGCAGGTACTTCATCTCGTCCTCGGTGCGCTCCACCGCCGGCGCAGCCTCGGGGCTGCGGTCCAGAAAGCCCAGCAACGCCGTGCGCTCGAAGCGCGAGTCGCTCACGCGGTCCACGCGCATGCGGAAGCAGTTGCGGCCCGGGCCCTCGGCACGCTCCAGGTAAAACGCGCGCACGCCCAGGCATTTGACGCCCTCGGGCACCTCGGCGGCCGTCTCCACCTGCACGCCCCACTTCGGCAGCCACACCGTATGCGGCCCGCGACGCTGCGCCGGCGTGGCGTTCTTGCAGCCCGACAGCTTGATGCCCGCCTGGCTTTGCGGACGGTTCACCAGGTCATCGCCCGTACCCATCTCCATGATGTGCCCGGATTCCACCACGGCGATGCGGTCGCAGAAGCGCAGCGCCTCGTCGATGTCGTGCGACACGTACAGGATGGTGCCGCGGAACGCGTCGAACAGGCTGACCAGGTTCTGCTCCAGAACGCTTTTCAGATGCGCATCGAGCGCGGAGAACGGCTCGTCGAGCATGAGGATGCCCGGACGCGCCGCGAGCATGCGCGCAAGCGCCACGCGCTGCTGCTGGCCGCCGGAAAGCTGCACGGGATAGCGCTTCTCGAAGCCCGACAGGCCGAAGCGCTTGAGCTCGGCCTGCACCATGGCGTCGCGATCGGCCGGCGACACGTCCTTGGCGATGCCCGCCGCCACGTTCTGCGCCACGGTCAGGTTGGGGAACAGCATGTAGTTCTGGAACAGCAAGGCGGTTTTGCGCTGCTGCGGCGAAAGGTCCACGCGCGCCTTCTTGCCGGGCGCGCGGTCGAAGAACACCGTGCCGTTGACCACGATCTTGCCCGAATCAGGCCGCTCGATGCCGGCGATCGAGCGCATGGTCAGGCTTTTGCCGCATCCCGACGCGCCCAAAAGCCCCAGCGTCTCGTCCCCTGCCGAGAACCGTGCCTGCAGGTTGAACCCTTTGAACTTCTTCTCGATGTCTACTTCAAGGCTCATGGCTTACTCCGAACGCTTGCGATATTTGGTGGTGTGCCCGCTCCATAGGTTGATGAACACGATGACCACCAGGGAGAACACGATGATGACGCCCGTCCAGAACCAGGCGACGTCGCTGTTGCCGTTCATCCACTCGAAGTAGATGGCGATGGGGATGGTGCGCGTGATGCCCACGTAGTTGCCCGCCATGAACAGCGTGGCGCCGAACTCGCCCAAGGCGCGCGCGAACGCGAGCACCATGCCGGCCGCGATGCTCGACCACGACAGCGGCAGCATCAGCCGCACGAAGATCTTCGCGTTGCTCCACCCCAGCGTGCGGGCGGCGTCGAGCATGTTGCGGTCAAGGCTCTCGAACGCGCCGAGCGCGTTGCGGTACATAAGCGGGAACGCCACCACCACCGCGGCGATGACGCACGCCGCAGGGCTGAAGATGAGCGGAAAGCCCGTCTCTATCCAGAACCGGCCGAACGCCGTGTTCGAGCCGCACGCGAAAAGCAGGATGAAGCCGCACACGGTAGGCGGCAGCACCATGGGGATGGTGAAGATGGCGTCGAAGATGCTCTTCGCACGCGAGCTGAGGTTCAGGCAGAAATACGCCGCCAACAAACCCAGGATGACGATGAACACGATGGCGATGCCCGTGGTGCGCAGGCTCACCCACAGCGGGCTCCAATCCAGGTTCTGCAGGAACTCGCCTGCCGCGGCCAAGCCCGTGGGCTTGGCGACGATGCTCACCTGGTCGGCGGGCGCGATAACGCCGAAGTCGGCGAACGAGGGCTTGGCGTAGTTCGCGTTCTCGCTGTCGGTGATGTCGCTGCCGTCCACCCCGATGGCCAGCACGTATGCCTTGCCCGAGATCTCCTGGTCGAACATCAAGCGCACGGCACCCAGGTCATAGGTTTGCTGCGAAGTGAAATGCCAGGCCGAGATGCCGCTTAAGGGCACCGAGCCCGACGACTGGCCCGCATCGAGCGCACAGAACAGCTGCTTGAGCTGCGTTTGCGTCTGCGCGTCCTCAAAATCGAGCGAAAGCTGCTGGGCCATGGCGGGCGGGATGTAGGCCACCACCTGATTGTTCACCGCGATCAGCTGCGCCGCCTGCCCGACTCCTTGGCCGATAAGGAACGCGTAGCCGCGATACTCGCCATCGATGCTGCGGTTGGAGCCCTTCTGCGCGCGCGAGAAGTCGCTTATCGCAAAACTGCTGCCCTCGAGCGCCGCTGCATCGCCGTCTTTGGACACCTGCACCGCCGACGTGTCCACATCGCCTGCGGTTTGCGCATCGGCATCCGAAGAGGCAGCGGCCGGCTTCGCGCTGACCGCGGGCGTATCGACATCGCCCAGCGCGTCGTCGGCAAGCGCCGCAACCGGCGCGCACAGCGCCAGCGCGGCCGCAACAGCAAGGCTTGCGATAAGCCTTTTCGCACGTTTTCCCTGTTTCGTCATATATCCCGTCCTTGGACGCGGTAAGGGGACGAGGCCGAATCGTCCCCATCCCCTTGCTTCGTTCGCTTATCTGCTATGCGGTTCCAAGCGCGGCGCCTACGCCAGCTCGAAGCCCCACTTCTGCCAGATCTCCTGGGCCTTGTCGCTGCTCAGGCACCAATCCAGGAACTCCTGGGTGGCGGCAGCGTTCTTGCTCTCGGAGGTGACGGCGCCAGGATACACGATGTTCTTGTGCGTGTTGGCCGGCACGGTGCCGACGATCTGCACGCCGCCGAAGCGGTACACGTCGGAGGTGTACACGAAGGCGACGTCGACATCGCCGGACTGGGCATGCTTGCACACATTGCCCACGGAGGTGTCGGTGACCACCTTATGGCCGGCATCGACGAAGGCCTGATAGCTGCCGCCCTTGCCGGAGATATCCTTGCCGGTCTTGCCCTCATCGGCAGCGGCGGGGGTGTACACGCCTACCGTGGACAGGGACTGGGCGGCATAGTTGCCGGCGGGCACGGAGTCGTCGCCCACGCAGATGGAGTACTTGCCGGCGGCGATGTCGTCAAGGGTGACGTCCTTGATGTCGGCGCCTTCCTTGGAGACCATGACCAGGTCGTTCTTGAACATGTCGACGCGGGTGGAAGAGTCGACATAGCCCTTCTCAACGGCGGTATCCATGGAGCCCTTCGAGGCGCTGATCAGCAGGTCGGCGTAGGAGCCGGCGCCCAGCATCTCGTTGAGCTCGCCGGAGGCCTTGTACTGCGTGTCGGCGAAGGAGACGTTGTCATGACCGTCGGCGATATAGGCGGCCTGGACCTCTTCCATGGCCTTGGACAGGGAGTTGGCCGCGAACACCTGCAGCTCGACCTGCTCCTTGTTGTTGTCAGCGGACTGCTCGGTGGCGGAATCGTTCTTCTGCTCGGTGGAGCCGCTGTTGGACGAGCAGCCGGTCAGAGCGAAGGCGCCTACCATCGCGAACGCGCATACGGCGGCGACCACGATGCGAAGTTGCTTCTTCATGTGCTTCCCTTTCCTTCCTGATGAGATACCCCTCTTTGTACGCAACAGCGAACAATTCGTTGTTGGTTGGTATATTATTCTCACACTCGTATGTTAGTCAATCGACAATAATCCATTTTCGTGAATTATTTCGCTACTTGAATACTCGGAAATGGGAACAAGGCACGCATGATGGCAAATAGGCCGGGAACGCGAAACGGCACCCGGCCTTGGTCCCTTGCTTGAGCCACGTCGCGTGCGAAAAAGACAGCTCTCCTATTGGGAAGCGGCGGGCAACGTCACCACCACGTTGTTGAGCCCCACCGTGTTCTGGTACTCCACTTCTCGCACGCCTTGGCGCAACATGCGAATGCCAACGGCAGAACAAGGGTCGGCAGCGGAAAGGTCCAGGTCCATCGGATTGAACGCCGCGCCGTTGTCGCGCATGCGCAGCATCAACGTGCCGTCGCGCTTCAAGATGAGCTTCACGTCGATGGCCGGGTGCTTCGTTTTGGCGAAGCCGTGCTCGACCGCGTTGGCGGCCATTTCCTCCACCGCCAGCGACACGAGGTAGCTGCGCCGCCCGTCCATGCCGTGGCTTTCGCACCACGCCGCCCCCTGTTGCGAGCACGCCACGACCGCCTCGGACATCGGTGCGCAGGCGAACGAGGCGAACGCCCGCCAGTCTGCCTGGAAGGTTTCGGGCAGGTACATCATCTTGTCGAGCAAGGTCGCCTTGTCGACGACGGCGCCGCCCGCCGCGATGCCGTCGCGATCACCGGCGATCGCGGGCGCAGCCGACTCGTTGGCAGCGACCTCAGCCGCGCCCGCCGCAGCCCCCTTCGCCACCCTGCGCCTCCACAGCACGCTGGCCACGACCAGCTGCAACGCCAGCGTGACGACCTCTCCCACCAGAAACGACGTCCACACCGCCGTCGCGCCCCAAAACCATACCGTCCCCAACGCGAACAGCACGGCGAACAGGCCCGACTGCCCCACGGCGATGGCGCTTGCGGCGCGCACGTTGCCCGTGCCCTGATAGTAGTTCACGAACAGCTGGTTGATCAGGTCGATGGGCACGCACAGGATGAACGCCCGCACGGCGACCACGCCGAACGCCTCGGCATCGCCCTCTAGGCCGAACAGCCCCACGACCTGGGGCGCGAACGCGAACACCGCCGCGCACAAAGCGCACGACAGCACCAGCCCCATGCGCATACCCGTTCGCAGCGTCCCCTTCAGCGCGCCGCGGTCCTCTTCGCCGAAGAAGATGCCGCACAGAAGGGTGGCCGTCTGCCCCACGCCGATGGTCACCGATGACGCGAACGAGTTCACCGACGACAGCATGGACAAGGCCGCAACCGCGCCGGCGCTCGCCACCGTCAGCAGCAGCCAGTCGAACGTGAACGTGCGCACCATGACGGTGGCGCGGGTAAGCGAATCGGGCAAGCCCGTCTTCAGCACGCCGGCAAGCTGCCCCGCATGCGGCACGGGGTTCACCAGATGCAGCGTGTTGTGCTTGCTGGGAAAATGCGTGCAGCAGATGCCCACGGCAACGCAATACGCCAGCGCCGTGGCCAGACCCATACCGCGAAGTCCCAGGTCAAGCACGCAAACCGCCACCAGATTGAATACCACGTCGCACACGCTCATGCCGACGATGGCCACGATACCCAGCTGAGGCGCATTGTCCAGACGCGTGAACCCCATGAGCAGCTGCAGCAGCACGATGGCGAACGCGCCGGAGCAGATGCCGCTCAAATACGCCGCGGTGTCGGCGTGCAGCTCGCCCGATGCGGCGCCGAGCATGGTCGCCAACACGTCGGCGCCGGCCACGCCGCCCACCGACAGCGCCGCGCCCACCGCAAGCGCCGCGGCAAGCGACACGCTGAACAGCACGTTCACCCTATCGGCGTCGCGGTTGCCCAGCGCCCGGGCGCACAGGGCCACCGCGCCCGTTTCAAGGATGCCGGCGCACCCCGAGAACAGCATGAACACGGAAAGCGACATGCCGATGGCCGCCACCGCGCCCGACCCCAGCAAGTTGCCGGCGATCACGTTGTCGATCATCATGCCGAGCGTTGCCGACAGGGTGATGAGGATGGACATGGCCAGATACTTGCCGAACGTCCGCTTGATCAGCTCGCTGTTCTCGGTTTGCGCCCCCATGGCTCCCTACCCTTCGATTTCCCCGTCGATGAGCGCGAAGAAGAAGCGCCGCTTCTGCTCGGTGTCCACGATGTGCACCGGCTTGATCTGGTTCGGGGCCTTGCCGTGCATGACGCGCATATCGCGCCACAGCTGGTTGGTCCCGTCCTGCAGCACGCGCGCGGTGGCCGGGGCGAACGTGCCGTCCTCAGTCATGTAGTCCACGTCGTAGTTGCCCGCGCGCAGCTCCTCGTCGGTGATGCGCGACAATTCCGCCAGGTCGATGGCCGCATGATCGGCATGGTAAAACTCGAACAGGTACTCGTAGCGCGCCGGATGATGGTCGACGTTGGGGTGCACGCTGAAATCCACAAGGTCGAGCCCTGCGCGCACAGCCACCTTGTCGGCCACCTTGCGCAGCACAAGCTCCGTGGTCTTCTCGCCATGCATGTTCACCGTCTGGTCGAGGCGGAACAGAAACTCCATCGTGGGCATGGTTCCCTTGTGGCCTACGCAGCGGATGGCGTCGCGCATCTTGTAGCGGTAGAAGCCCGAACGGCTCGTGATGATGACCTCGTAGTCGTGGCCTTCTTGCAGATCCTCAACGCCGAGCGTGTGGTCGTAGTCGGGGTCGTCGACAGGCACGAACTCGAAGTACACGCTGCGCGGCAGCAGCACGCTCGAAGGGTCGTCCAGCTCAAACGGCACGGAGAACGCGCCTTCCGAAGCGCTGTAGCCGGTGTAGAGGATGTGCACGTCGTCGCCGATGAAGCGGCGCAGACGCTGCGTGTAGGGCGCGAAACCTCCGCCGGCAACGCTGCGGACGACCAGCAGGTTCGGCCACATGGCCGGCGTGATGGGCTCGTCAAAGCCGCGCTCGAAGATGGCGCGCAGCTCGGCAGCGCGCTCGGGGTTGGGCTCGATGCACGCTCCCAAACCGGCACGCACGTCGGCCGGCATCTGGATGGACGCGTCGATAGTTCCCTGCTCGATGTCGCGCACGAGCAGCTCCCAGTTGTCCTCGACGTAGCGCATAAGGTCGAGCACGCCGGTGATGAACACCGATGATATGTCGCGGATGTCGCGCTCTTCGATGGCGAAGCGCGCATGCAGATAGCGCGTGTCGGTGCCGGGGTTGGTGAACACGGCCTCGTCGGGGCTGGTAGTGGTCGCCGCAAGATACGGGCAGGCGTCGGCGATGGCCTTGCACGACAGCGACCCGAACGAAATGCCGCTTTTCAGCGTGTTGTAGTGGCTTTCGATAAGCGTGAGCATACGACCACCGGCCAGGCCCTCGCCCGCGCCCACGTAGCTGCGGTAATACGTGTACGCTCCCGAATAGCCCATGAGGATCTCCGCCATGCGCTTGGTGTAGGGGATGCCCTTTGGATTGCCCATGGTGCCCGAGGTTTCATTGAAGTGCACGATTTCCTCGGTGGTCACCACACCGCGCGTGCCGCGCTCCATCACCTCGTAGATATAGCCGGCGTAATCGTCGTGGTTGGTGAAGGGAACGGTGCGCTTGAAGTCCTCGACCGTCTTGATGTCGGCAAAGCCGTGATCGCGGCCGAACGGCGTGTCCTTGTTCGCCTCTATCATCTCGAAGAGCAGTTCTTCCTGCACCTCGCGTGCATGCAGCACGTCGGCCTCAAGCTGCTGCTCGAGCGCCTTACCCGCCGCGTATTGGCGTTCGTGCATCATGGCGCGCAGGGTTGCCACATCGGGCATCTGCGCGGGCGCGCTCGCCAATGCGGGCTGCTCGTGATGCGCGTCGTTGCCGGTCAGTTCCGAGATCTTTTCGTCATGCGCCATAGCAGCCCCCTACTGTTCGACGGTCAGGATTTCCGTGAAACCCGTGGCATCGAGCACGTCGGCGATGTACTCGTTGGGATGGCGCAGCGTAAGGCCGCTTCCCACCTTCGCCAGCTCCTTGTGCGCGAACAAGAACACGCGCAGACCGGCGCTCGAAACGTACTGGGTGTCGGCCAGGTCGATGGCCAGGCTGGCGACGCCTTCCAGGTTCTCGCGCAGGTAGCCCTCCAGATCCGGGGACGTGTTCGTGTCCAAGCGCCCAGACAGGGCCACCTCGAGCGCGTCGCCGTTTTTCGTTGCCTTGATCTCCATATGCGGTTCTTTCTCGAACGCTTCCCGTATTTAAACGAATCGCTTCGTCATACGCAAGATGTTGCGCCCGTCGGCGCGAGTGTAGCGCAGGTCGTCCATGTACTTGCGCATGAGCAGGATGCCCAGCCCGCCTTTGCGCTGCTCATCGGCGGGGTCGACCTTCTTCGCGTTGTGCGAAAGCGGGTCGTAGGCGATCCCCTGGTCGCTGAACACGAGGTGCAAGCAGCCCGCGCGCTCGTCGACGGCGGCCTCGATGTCCACCGGCAGGCGCGGCTGGCCATCGGGGAACCCGTAGTGGCAGATGTTGACGAAGACTTCCTCGCAGACGAGCATCATCTGCGCCATCATCTTCGGCGTGCGGCCCTCGCCCTCGCAGATAGGCTCCAGGAAGGCGAACAGGCTATCAAGTTCGGCATCGTCGGCCGGCAGCGTAAGGCGTTGCACGGGAAGGTTCCAGCGGAAGGCGAGCATGGTGATGTCGTCAGCCTGCGGCGCTGCGCCTGCGAAGGCGTCCACGCTTGCCGCCAGGGAGTTTACAGCGGTTTGGGCCGAGGATGCGGCCGCCGCGCTCGCAGCCGCCGCAACGTCCGGCGCTTGCATGTCCGAGCCCACGGGGACACCTTCCCCACCCGACGCATTGATTCGCGCCAGCGTTTCCAGCAAGCGCTCCTCGCCGTACAGTTCTTCAGCCGCGTTTGCCGCTTCCGACACGCCGTCGGTGTACAAAAGCAGGCCGTCGCCCGGGCTGCACATGAAGCTTCCCTCGCGGTACTTCACCACGTCCATAGCGCCGGGCACCAGCCCCGGGCGACACGCAAGATAGCCGAGCTTGCCGTTTTGCTTGAGCACCGGCGGGTTGTGGCCGGCGTTGGCGAAGCGCACCTCGCCGGTTGCCGCGTCCACCACGCATGCGAACGCGGTAACGAACAGCATGGCGTCGTTGCGCTCGCACAGCTGACGGTTGGCCAGGGTGAACGCCGTGCCAAGATCGTCGGTTTCCAGCAGGTACTGGCGCAGCAGGCTTTGCGCGCGCATCATGAACAGCGCCGCGGGAACGCCCTTGCCCGACACGTCGCCGATGACGAAGGCCACGCCGCGCTCGCCCACCTCGAACACGTCGTAGAAGTCGCCGCCCACCTCACGTGCCGGGCGCATGAAGCCGGCGATATCGAGCGCGAAGCGTTCCGTGAGCGAATCGAAGTCGTGCGGCACGGCGCTCATCTGGATCTGTCTGGCCACGTCGAGCTCGGTGGCCGTGCGCTGGCGCTCGGCCGTGACGCTGTACAGGCGCTCGATGAAGCCGACCATGTCGCGGCGCATCTTGTTGGTGGACTCGTACAGCTCGGCGATCTCATAGCGGGGCTTCGTGCCGCGCTCATCGACCGCGATGCGCATGTCGCGCCTGCCCTGCTCGACATCGGATTCCATGCGCTCGATGAAGGTCTGCTGGTCGAGGGCGAGCACTTCGATGGGGCGCGTGAAGCGGCGCTCCAAGATGTGCAGGAACGCGAACATGGGCAGGAAGATGGGCACTATGAGGATGGCGGCCTCGTGGAACATGGTGTGCACAACGGTCTGGAAGCTCTCCTCGTCGCCGGAGGCGAAGGCGATGACCAAGACCGAAACGAGAAGCATCAGCAACGCCGACGCGATAACGAACTAGATGACGAAGCGCTGCGTGAGGTTCGCCTTCTTGATGTTGCGGTACGGGACGTGGATCCAACGCGGCGGGTTGGGCATAAGCGGGCTGCGCTCGAGCGCGTAAAGCAGGGGCAAGCCGATGCAGAGCAGCATCCACACGTTATTCAAGCCGCGCGCGGCGAACGACGGGCCCGACTCGGGCGGCGCGCCGACGAACAGATAGACGGCCAGGTTCACGCACGCGCTGTCCACCAGGACAAGCGCCATGTACAGCGCCGTCTTCGACGCCGAATCGAATCGCGGGTACGGGCGCGGGCTCCTCGCGTTCACAAGGTACCACACCCAGCGCGGCAGGCCGTTGTACATGATCTGTATCATGAAGCAGCCCGCCAGCATGGACGGCGTGGCGCCTTCGTGCAGGATATCCGAGACCAGGTTGGCCGTCGCGCAACCGAAAACGCCCGGCAAGCCGAAGAACAGCCCGAGCACCGGCCCCAACGCCGACGCCGGGCGGATTTGCACGATATCGTTGAACTGCGGGACCACCAGAAAGCCTTCAAGGACCGCCAGGTACGCGACGAAGCAGGCGACGAACATGCCCAACGACCGCTTCCAGCCAGGCCGCAATGGCGCCTGCGGGGCTTCTGACGCAACGGAAACTACCGGCGTCTCCCCGACATCGCGAACAGCGGTTGCGGGCATTTCATTATGTTCCGGTCGATCCGATTCCATGGTGTCGCACCTCCCGCATCCGTTCGCTAAAACGCCATCCAGATTCGTTCGCCCTTACTATAACGAATGTCGCTGGCGCAGAAGAAGACAAACCGAGATGCAGCGTAAAAGGCGGCATCCGCGAAACGAACGTCAAATGCCCGAGAAGCCGCCGCGAGCGAAAAGGCAAGCCGCCTACGCCCGCCGATGCGGTGGACACGAGAGCCGCAGCCCCCGGCAGCTGGCAGGATGTCCAGCCCTTCGCAGGCGCGCTGCAGATACGCGATCACATTCGCCCGATCTTCGCCGGATCGCAATAGCATCCGCAAGCCCGCCCACCTGTCGCAGCAGGGCGCTACGACAACGAGGCGATCGCCTCGGGAATGGCAGCCACCACGTCTTCAGCGGTTACGCAAATGCTGGTCAGGCGCTTTGCCGCCGCCCGCGCCGCCCGCGCGTGCAGCGCCGCAGCAAGCACGCACGCGTCTACCGGGGCCAAGCCCTGCGCAAGCAGCGCCGCGGCCATGCCGGCAAGCACATCGCCCGTTCCCGCCTTTGCCAAGGCAGAGGTTCCATCCGACATGCGCACAATGGTTTCACCGTCAGATATATAGGTAACGGGGCCTTTCACCATGGCGGTCACGCCATAAGCTTGCGAAAGCAGCAACGCCAACTGCGCCGGGTCGTCGGTAGGCAGGGCCAGCGGAGCGGCAAGGCGCGCAGCCTCTCCCGCGTGCGGCGTGATGACCGTGGGCAAGCCGTCGATGAAGCGGCGGCGCAGCAGCAGGCGGCCTTCGGGAGAGGTCAGCGCGTCAAGACCGCCGCCGTCGACAAGCACCGCAGCGGCCGCGCCCTCGAGAACGGTGCAGGTCAGCTGGGCGGAAAGAGGATCTGCGGCATCGAAGCCGCTGCCGACGAGGAACGCCAGCGGATGACGGGGCGCCACGGGACCAAGCGCTTTCGGGCGCGGCGCCGCATGCACCGGACGGCCCGATCGGCATGCGCGATACGCGCCCGCCCGCCCGTCCGAGCTTGCGGGCGCAGCCTGAACCGCGGCAGGGCTGCCAGCGATGCTCCCCCGTTCATCAGGATCAAGCTGCGCGTACGCCGCCAGCTCGTCCCACGCGCGCACCACAAGCGACGGGCTTGCCGCGCGCACCGCCGCGACGGATTCGGGCGAGCAGGCAACTTCGGTATACCCCGCGCCCATGCGCTGCGAGGCGATTGCCGCAAGACATGCGGCGCCCGGATAGTCGGCGCAACCGGCGATCAACGTCAACTTGCCGCGCGAATACTTGTTCGCCAGGTCGTCAGGCCACGGAAGCAATGCCGCCACCTGCTCCAACGTATACTTCTTCGCTCGCTGCATCCGTCCTCCATTCGCCAAGCGCTACGCACGCATATGTTCGCACCTAGTGTACTCCAACCACGTAAGAGCGAAGTAAAGCATGGCGTTCGCCACCGCGAACAGCCCCGCAAACAGGAAGCCCGGCGACAACGCGCAAACCGCAACACCACCCCAAGCACAAGCGCGACAGCGTCAATCGCCAGGGAAAGCCGAACCCCGCGCGCGCCAGGCCCCCGCGTGTGCAAGAGCCCCGCGCGCACCAGGCCCCGCCAGCGCGCGCCAGGCCCCCGAGCGTGCCAGACCCCACCAGCGCATGCCAGAGCCCCCAGCGCGCGCCGGGCCCCCAACACACGCCAGGACCTCCGCAGCACATGCCAGAACCCCTGGCGCGCGCCGGGACCCCCGCGCGCGCCAGGACGAAAACCGGGTTCCGGAGCGTTAGCCGAGCCGAGCAGCGGACTTCGGGGTGCTAATCGAGCCGAGCAGCGAGTTCCCAGAGCATTAGCCGGGCCAAGCAGCGAGTTCCCGCGGCGAAAAATCGTCAATCTTGTCCAGCCGTGGTCAAAGCAAGCGATTCTTCGCAGCCTCAAGGCCAAAACACGCGATTATTTGCGCTATCGGAAAGCCTATACGCGCACAACCGACAAAAACGTCCGTTTCTCACTTCCCAGACCGCGAAAAACCGTCTATTTTGACCGACAACAACCAAAACAGACGGTTTTTCGCATCGCACGCCCCACACGACAGCCCAGCCCCATGCTCAACAAGCAGCACTCCCATCATCGATCTCGGTGATGGAGGGTTTCTTCGCCAGGCTTAAGAACACTGATAACGGGAATCGGGTTCTACCACCATCGCGACTGGTCCGACGTGACGATTCCCAAATTCTGCCACATTCTCGACGCCTACCTCAGGCATTACAATGAGCGGAGGCCGAAGGAGAAGCTGGGCTGACCGAGCCCGATGCCGCACCGCAGGAGCCTGGGGCCGGCCGAGCCCAACGCGACACCGCAGGAGCCTGGGGCTGGCTGCATAACCGGTCCGAAGAAATGCCCGCATACCCATATCACAACTATCTTGCGCAAACCTTGCCGATTCCTTCCCTGATCCTTACCAAAGCCTTCCCCATTCCTTGCACCGCAAAATTCTCGTTCTACCTGGGGAAATACTCTGATACCTTAGATTGCATGACCATCGTGATCTCACATATTTCAGCAATCGAGTACTGGCTTGCGCACGAATCGCTCAAGCCCAAGGCCATGTCTGCCCACGCAGCAACCGAACTCCCGTCCGCGGGTCCCACCATCGATGACCGCCGCCGCGCCGAGCAGCTTCTAAAACAGTGCGCCAGCATCCCGTTGCATATCACTACCACGAAGCCGCTCCATAGCAGCACGCGCTTCCGCTGCCACGTTTGGTCCCCGCCCGTAGCACGGGCACTCTACAGAATCGCGGATGACGTTTACGTTTGCTCTCCCGAACTCGCCTTCGTCCAATCGGCGGCTGCGCTCGACAAGATCGATACCGTGCGTTTAGGGTGCGAACTGTGCGCAACGTATTCCATCGACCGCCATGCGCGCAGAGGATTCTTTCAGCGCAATGCCATCACCACGCGCGAAAAGCTCGGCGCGATCGTTTGCGAAAACCAGGGGGCAAACGGAATCAAAACTGCACGATGGGCGCTCGATCACGTGCTCGACCGATCAGCGTCACCTGCCGAGACGAAAGTTGCGCTCGCCCTTACGCTCCCCTGCAAAATCGGCGGAATGGGACTCCCTCAGCCTTCGCTAAACCGCTTCATCCCGCTCAACGCAGCAGAGCAAAAGGCGCTCAATAGAAGCTATTTCCTTTGCGACCTCTATTGGGAGCAAGCAAAGCTCGCCATTGAGTACGACAGCGATGCCGAACACTCCGGATCCGAGCGCATCGCCTCGGATGCCGCACGAAGAAATGCGCTGCTCAGCCTGGGAATCACGGTCATCACCGTGGGAAACCAAACGTTTCGCGACAGGTCGGAATTCAAAAGGGTCGGCGCAACTGTCGCGCGGCTTCTCGGAACGCGCATCAGGCCGAGGAGCGAACACTACGGCCGTCGGCAAATCGAGCTTCGCAAGCGTCTGAGCAGCCAACCGATTTGGGAAAGCGCCCGTTACAGCGAGTAGCGCCATTGCGGGCAAGATCACCAAGCCAGCGCCGATCCGGAGAACGCGCATGAACAAGGTTCCGCGCAAGTCCAGGCAAGCAAACTATAAGAGGTTCTCCGCTTTCCGCCGAAGTGCATACGCCGCTTTCGCATTCGACGCACGCGGCGCAGCGTAGGTCGCCTACAGCGAGCTTTTCGACAAACCAGTTTATTGATGCAGCGAATCCGACAGGCGAGGGCTCTGCCGCACCCATCAGCCAAGGGCGCCGCCGTACCCAGCGGGCGAGAACACTGCCATAGCCGACAGGCAAGGACGCTGCCGTACCCAGCGGGCGAGAACACTGCCATAGCCGACAGGCAAGGACGCTGCCGTACCCAGCGGGCATCCATGTGCTGCGACCATCAAGCGCACGTACTTTCCCCAGGTAAACGAGCGCCTAGATTCTGCGCCATCTAACCTTGCCAGACAGTAACGTCACAAGCGCGAAAACGAAACTGCCGCAGCAAGCGATCCCTGCTCAACAAGCGAACGAACACGCCGGGGCGACGGATTCGCAGATTCGCCCAGACAAGAACCGTTCATTTTGTCCCTCGGCGGTCAAAATGAACGGTTCTTCGCCACTGAGTAGGCCAAAAGAAACGATTATTCGCACCGCGCCCCCCCATTCGTACGAAATACCGTCCAAATTGCCCATCCCGCGCCTCAGAAAACGCGAAGAATCGCTCGTTATGTCCCGCAGGGGCCAAAACGAGCGATTCTTCGCAATTCACACCCCGCGGCCAACATACGCCCCGCTTCGCGCCAGCGTTCAACTTGTGCGAAGCGGTCATCGAGCCTGATGCGCCAGCTCCTCCATGGGGTCGCGCGGCCGCTAATCGGCCTCCCCCTGCGCATCGCGCACCATACCCATGGCCGAATGCGCATCGGGCACCTGGGGCTGCGCGGGCGCGGGCGCTGCCGCATCCAGGTCGTCGAGCATGGTGCGCGCCTCCCTGAACTGGCGCGCCAGCTCCTCCATGGGGTCTCGCCGCTCCTGCTGCGCGCGCACCGACCCCTCGGTGATGGCCATGGCGCACGCCACCGCATCGGTATGCGTGTACGACAGCGAAAGCGGCAGCTCGCGCACACCGAGCGCCTGCGCCACCTGCTTGGCGCGCCCGGTGAGCACAGCGTACGGTCGGCCCTTCGACGTTCGGCGAACCTCCACATCGCGCACGCCGATGCCCTGGGAGAAGCCCGTGCCCAACGCCTTGAGCACCGCCTCCTTCGCCGCGAAGCGCGTGGCGTAATGGACGGCCGGCTGCGCGGTGGCGTCGCAATAGCGGCACTCCTCGGCGCTGAACACCTTGCGCGCGAACGCGGAGGACCGCTTGAGGATCTTGCGCATACGCTCGATCTCCACGATGTCAACGCCCAGGCCCACGGCCCCCTCGACGGCGCCGAACGCAGCTTCCACCTGCGACGATGCGCTGTCCTGCCGGCCCTCGCCCGCTACTTTCGCGTCCTCGACCACAAGCGACCTCCCTGTAAAGCAAGCGGGCGCCCGAACGGCGCCCGCACCAACGTTGCCCTTATTGTACGCGAACCTACTCCACCGTCACGCTTTTCGCCAGATTGCGCGGCTGATCGACATCGCAGCCACGGGCCACGGCGATGGCGCGTGCGAGCAGCTGCAGCGGCACGCTGGCCGTGATGGCCGAGAACGCGTCGCGCACCTTCGGGATGTAGATGACGTGATCGGCATGCTTGCGGATCTCCTCATCGCCCTCGGTGGCGATGGCCACCACCATGGCGCCGCGCGCCTTGCTCTCCTGCAGGTTGGACACCAGCTTGTCGTAGACGGGGCTCTTCGTCGCCACGGCGATGACGGGGAAGCCCTCGTCGATCAGCGCGATGGGGCCGTGCTTCATCTCGCCGGCCGGGTAGGACTCGGCGTGCAGGTAGCTGATCTCCTTGAGCTTGAGGGCGCCTTCGCGGCTGACCGCCGCGCCCATGCCGCGGCCCACGAACAGCGCGCTGCGGGCATCCTTGCACGCCTGCGCCGCCTCCTCGACCGCCGGGCCGCACTCGGCCAGGATGCGCTCGACCTGCTCGGCGGTGTCGGCGAGCTCGCGGAACAGCAGACGGATCTGGTTCATCTTCAACTTGCCCTTGACCTGCGCCAACAGCATGGCAAGCAACGTGAGCGAGACCACTTGGCCCAGGAACGACTTCGTGGAGGCCACGGCGATCTCCTTGTTGGCCTTCGTGTAGATGACGCCGTCGGACTCCCGCGCCACGGGGCTTCCGACCACGTTGGTGATGCCGAACACGCGCGCGCCCTTCACGCGGGCGTCGCGGATGGCCGCCAGCGTGTCGGCCGTTTCGCCGGACTGGGACACCGCCACCACGAGCGTGGTGGGCGTGATGATGGGGTTACGGTAACGGAACTCGCTTGCGACCTCGCACTCGCAGGGGATGCGCGCCCAGCCCTCGATGAGGTTCTTCGCGATAAGGCCGGCATGGTAGCTGGTGCCGCACGCGATGATGTAAACACGGTCGATGAGGTTGAGCTCTTCAACGGAAAGGTCCAGCTCATCGATGGAAAGAGCGCCGCCCACCAGACGGCCCGCCAGCGTGTCGCGGATGACGCGCGGCTGCTCGTGGATCTCCTTGAGCATGAAGTCGGGGTATCCGCCCTTCTCGGCCACGTCGAGGTTCCAGTCAACGTGCGTGACCTTGGGATTTTCGATGACCTGGCCGGCGGCGGTGTAGTACGTCACGCCCTCGGGCGTGAGCTTGGCCAGCTCGCCGTCGTTCATGACCACCACGTCGCGCGTGGCGTCGATCATGGCGATGATGTCGCTGGCAACATAGGCGCCTTCCGCGCCCTGGCCCACCACCAGCGGGGAGTCCTTGCGCGTGGCCACGATGGTGCCCGGCTCGTCGGCGGACACGACGGCCAGCGCATAGGCGCCCACCAAACGCTCGCATGCGGCACGAACGGCGGACAGCAGGTCGGGCGCGCCGTCGCGCAACGCCTGCTCGATCAGATGCGGCACCACCTCGGTGTCGGTGTCGCTGGTGAAGGAATGCCCCGCGGCTTGCAGCTCCTCACGCAGGTCGGCGAAGTTCTCGATGATGCCGTTGTGCACCACGGCGATGCGGCCGTCGCAGCTGGTGTGCGGATGGGCGTTGGCCTCGCTCGGGCGGCCGTGCGTGGCCCAACGCGTGTGGCCGATGCCGCACGCGCCCTCGAAGTCGAAGTGCCCCAGCGTGTGGGCCAAGCTGGAAACCTTGCCCTTGCGGTGCACCACCTCAAGCTTGCCATCCTGGTAGATGGCCACTCCGGCGCTGTCGTAGCCGCGATACTCAAGGCGCGACAGGCCCTCGATTAGGATGCCCTGCGCCGGGCGCGTGCCCGTGAAACCGACGATTCCGCACATGCGATTGCTCCTCACAGGTAGGTTGCGGCCCGAGGGCACCGCACGGCGGGCGCGAACGCTCAAAGCCGAGCTGCCTGATCGGGCTTTTCATCGCGTACATGGTAGGGCAGCGTCCGGCGCGCGCGCCAAGGCTGCAGACAATCTCTAGCGCGCACGCCGTTCGCCCCGCGCACGGTGCCGCTCGCAGCAAGCAAGCACATGCACGGCAACGCAGCGTCACCCCTCCCCGAAAGCGCCAGCTTCGCCTCGCTCGCGGGTAGCGGCAAAGTCAACGAGAGCCGCTGCGGCGCCCCGAATCCTCGGGAGCGCAAAGGCGCCGCGTGCCTTGGCACGCAAGCCTTCAGGCTCGTGCGAAAACGGGGTGCCGCAGCGGCCCGCAACGTCGGGCTGTTTCGCCGTTCGGCAGAACGGCGAAACAGCTACACTTCGGCGATCACCTCGACTTCGACTAGGGCGCCCTTGGGGAGTTTGGCCACGCCCACGGCCGAACGGGCCGGACGGGCGTCGCCGAAGGACTTGGCGTACTCGGCGTTGAATGCGGCGAAGTCGTCGATATCGTCCAGGAAACACGTGGCCTTCAGCACGTGGTCGAAGTCGGTGCCCGCCTCGGCCAGGATGGCGGCCACGTTCTTCATGACCTGCGCCGTCTGCTCCTCGATGGTGGTGCCGACAAGCTCGCCGGTCTCCGGGGACAGCGCGATCTGGCCGCTGGCGAACAGCAGGTTGCCGCACACGCGGCCCTGCACGTAGGGGCCGATGGCCGCGGGGGCGTTCGGGGTGGCGATGACCTTCATGATGGTCGTCCTTTCCGGGGCTTTGCGCCCCAACATGCGCGCTTATGCGCGCGGAACGGCAGCGCTTTGCACGCTTCGCCCCGAGCTGCCACATGGGCCGCACGGGGACGTAGCGCCAACCGTCCGGAAACCGGACAGCATCTTCGCACCCTTCCCAAGCCTTAAACCTAGGCAAAGCGTCGAATTTTGTCGCGCTGATATGGAACCTCCCCATTGTAGCGCTCGCACGGCTATGATGTTCACCGACACTAAACCGCCGCGAACCGAAAACAAAAGGGGTGAAACTATGCTGACGTTGGACGCATTCGAAGAAGCCGCAGCCAAAGTCAAGGAAGTTACACAGGAGACGAAGCTTATTGAAAGCCCCTACTTCAGCGAGATTTCCCGCAACCGCGTGTTCTTCAAGCCCGAGAACATGCAGCGCACCGGTGCCTACAAGGTGCGCGGCGCCTACTATAAGATCAGCACGCTGACCGACGAGGAACGTGCGCACGGTCTGATCACCGCTTCCGCCGGCAACCACGCGCAGGGCGTCGCCTACGCCGCGCAGCATTACGGCGTCAAGGCCACCATCGTCATGCCCACCACCACCCCGCTCATCAAGGTCGAGCGCACCAAGGCTCTGGGCGCCGACGTGGTGCTGGCCGGCAACGTCTACGACGAGGCCTACGAACACGCGCTCAAGCTTGCCGAGGAGAACAGCTACACGTTCATCCACCCCTTCAACGACCTGGGCGTCGCCACGGGCCAGGGCACCATCGCCATGGAGATCGTGCAGGAGCTGCCGCTGGTCGATTACATCCTGGTGCCCATCGGCGGCGGCGGGCTTGCCACGGGCGTCTCCACGCTGGCCAAGCTGCTCAATCCCCACATCAAGGTCATCGGCGTGGAGCCCTCCGGCGCCGCATGCATGAAGGCCTCCCTTGAGGCGGGCCACGTGGTGAAGCTGCCGCGCGCCAACACCATCGCCGACGGCACCGCGGTGCTCGAGCCCGGCGACAAGATCTTCCCCTACATCCAAGAGAACCTCGACGGCATCATCACCGTCGATGACGACGAGCTGATCGCGTCGTTCCTGGATATGGTCGAGAACCACAAGATGGTCGTGGAGAACTCCGGCCTGCTCACCGTGGCCGCCCTTCGCCACCTGGACTTCCAGGGCAAGAAGGTCGTCTCCATCCTCTCCGGCGGCAACATGGACGTCATCACCATGTCCTCGGTGGTGCAGCACGGCCTGATCCAGCGCGACCGCATCTTCACCGTGTCGGTGCTTCTGCCCGACCGCCCCGGCGAGCTGGTGCGCGTGGCGCAGGTCATCGCCGACAACAAGGGCAACGTCATCCGCCTGGACCACAACCAGTTCGTCACCACGAACCGCCAAGCCGCCGTGGAGCTGCGCGTCACCATCGAGGCGTTCGGCACCGACCACAAGCAGCAGATCGTCAAGGCGCTCGAAGGCGAAGGCTTCCGCCCGAAGCTCATCAACGCGCATCTGTAAGGCAAACCCGGAGAGGGAATGAAGCTGCCGCATAAAACCCCTCGCCCTACAACCGCATACGCAAGTCGCACAACGCGCAGGCCCCTGACCGGTTTCTTTCGGGATTCGATTGGTTGGGGGTTTGCGCGTTTTCCCGTTTTGCACAGGGAAAACGCCGACGGGCTTCTCGAAGGGGCCTAGGAAGAAAGAACAGCATGGAAACCGCACTCATCAAAGTATTCGCCTTCGTCTGCATCATCATCGCAGGCTACTGGATGGGCCACGCCGGCAAGCTCGGCAACATGCCCGGCGAGTTCGTGTCGAAGATCGTGTTCACGTTCACGCTGCCTTGCGCGGTGCTGCACGCGTTCGGCGCTGCCGACTTCTCGCCGGAGATGCTGCTGCTCGTGCCCCTCGGCTTCGCCTTCGCCTTCGGCGCATACCTGGTCACCTTCGCCATCACCCCGCGCGCCAAGCGCAGCGAACGCGCGTTTTACCTGCTCAACGCCTGTGGTTTTAACCTGGGATGCTTCGCGCTGCCGTTCGTGCAGGCCATCTTCTCGCCCACTATGGCCGTGGCCACCTGCCTCTACGACGCCGGCAACGCGTTCATGATGGCCGGCGGCTCCTATGCGCTCACCGGCCTGATCGCCGGAGGCTCGCGCATCGAGCATCCGGTGCGATTCGTCGCCAAGCGCCTGTTCTCCAGCCTGCCCTTCGACACGTACCTGCTGATCATCGTGCTGTCGGTGGCGGGAGTGCGCCTGCCCTCCGAGCTGGTGGCCTTCACCGAGCCCATCGCCAATGCCAACTCGTTTCTGGCGATGTTCATGCTGGGGCTCATGATGAGCTTCTCGGTCTCGCGCGAACGCATGGCGAAGGTGGCCCGCCTGGTAGGTTTGCGCGCAGCGTTCAGCGTGGTGCTGACCTGCATCGTTTGGCTAGCACTTCCGATCGACGACGTTATGCGCGCCCTGCTCACGCTGCTGGTATGGAGCCCGGCAAGCGCGCTTGCGCCTATGTATACCCAGATGTCGGGCGGCGACGGCGGCCTGGCCGGCTTCGCGAACGCCCTCACCATCATCCTTGGCGTGATCGCCGCCACCCTCATCGCGCTGACGCTGGTGTAGCGGGTTGCGTGCGGGGGAGGCACCGGTCCGCCCGCCGGCGCCTTACGAACCGGCGCCGCTTCCCCGCCGTGCCCGCCTTCGGCGAAAAATCTTTTGCGAAGATTCCCCAAATATGTTGACTGCGGTTTACTTATGCTTACTATGTTAGCCACGGATTACATGAATGGGAAGGAGCCGCTATGATTATAGGCGCATCAGGTGCGAGGCCGAGCCGCACCGCCGATCTTGAGCGCAAGCTGGTGCACCACTGCTCCCCTGCGCTTGCCGGGCTGAAGCCGGCGAACATGTTCGTATACCGCAAAGGCGCCGACGCCGGCGAAAACCCCGACGGAAGCGCCGCGCTCAGCGCCCTCGACTCAACCAAGTTCGCCCATGATCTGGGCATCTGCCGCAAAAAGCTCGAGCCGTGCGGAGTGCGTATCGAGATATTGGCACGGCGAAAGACCGGTTTGTTGTTGTACGTGTACCGTCCAACCATGCTGAGGGAACCCCTTGCGCAGCCCGAGGTGTTCCGCTATCTGCAAGACGAGGGCTACGACCCCTCCGACCTTTCCGCCTGCATCGCCAAGCTGCACCGCCGCATCTGCGGAACCGACCTGGCCGCCACGCTTTCCGGCAGCTGTGCGTTCCCGCACGAGATCGGGTTCTTCCTGGGCTACCCCTACGACGACGTGGTGGGCTTCATCGAGAACAAGGGCGAGAACAGCCTGTGCAGCGGCTGCTGGAAGGTATACAGCCGCGCCCGCGATGCGCAGGCGTGCTTCTGCTGCTACAAAACCTGCACCGCCGCCTACGAGGACCTGTTCGACGAGGGCGTGCCCATCGACTGCCTTGCCTCCATCGACGAGAACTTCCCCGCTCAGGAGGCGTTCGCGGCAGCGGTGTAACCTGCGTCCGTAGACGCGAAAGGCTCGCAAGCGTGCAAACGCCGCAAGCATGGAACGCCGGCGGCGGAACGCACCCTTGCCGCATTCGCGCCGAACGGTCGATGCGCTCGCCCGAAGCGCCTCGACCGTTCGGCACAAGACCGACGCTTCCCTTGCAAACGAAAGGATATGCAGATGAGCAAAGTAGCAGTGGTGTACTGGAGCGGCACGGGCAACACCGAGGCCATGGCAGATCTGGTGGCGCAGGGCGTGCGCGCGGCGGGCGGTACCGCCGACCTGGTGCAATGCAACGATTTCAGCGCTGACCGCATCGGTGACTTCGACGCGTTCGCCTTCGGCTGCCCGGCCATGGGCGACGAGGAGCTTGAGGACACCGAGTTCTTGCCCATGTACGACGAGGTCGAACCCGCGCTGTCCGGCCAGAAGGTTGCCCTCTTCGGCTCCTACGATTGGAACGACGGCGAATGGATGGAGCTGTGGGAGCAGCGCGCCGACGAGGCCGGCCTGAACGTGGTTGACAGCGTCATCGCCAAGGATTACCCCGACGATGACGCCGCCGCCGAATGCATGCGCCTTGGCGCGCTGCTGGCATAACGCAGCTTACGATCCCCGGCGGTTCGCGAAACCTCCGATCCGCTACTCAGAAGGCTTCCCGCGGGAAGCCTTCTTCGCGTTTCCGCCCCCGCAGCATGAGCAGGAGGCCTTCTTCGTGCGCTTCCTCCCACAGCACGAGCCATCACCGGAGAACGTGCGAACGGCCCTTCTAGCCGCGAACACGGCGGCAACGGCGATGACGATGCAGATGATCACGGTCGCGACCATGGTCCCACCTTTCTTAGCTTTAGTTAACAGTACAAGGCGATTGTAGCACTTGCATACCCCCATGGGGCATATTCGGAGCGGTATTTCCCATTTATTCGCTAGGCTTATCGGCAGCATGAAAAACCAGGTATCTGAATTTCGAAATACCCCGCAGACGGAATCTCCTATATTCCTATTGACCCGCTTCCTTTGCTTCGGTATAACTACGAACCGTCATCAAGTTATATGAGAACAAGAAAGCCATAGTAATCGATTGAGGAGATAACCAGATGTCTGAGCAACAGAAGTACGCATTCGAAACCCTGCAAGTGCACGCCGGCCAGGAGCAGCCCGATCCGGCAACCGATGCCCGCGCCGTGCCGATCTACCTAACCTCGTCCTATGTGTTCAAGGATGCCGCCACCGCCGCCGGCCGTTTCGGCCTGACCGAGCCCGGCAACATCTACAGCCGCCTGACCAACCCCACGGTCAGCACCTTCGAGGAACGCGTTGCCGCACTCGAGGGCGGCGTGGGTTCCCTGGGCGTGGCGACCGGTTCCGCCGCCATCACCATCGCCGTGCAGAACATCGCCACCGCCGGCGACCACATCGTGTCCTCCACCAACCTGTACGGCGGCACGCTGAACCTGTTCGAACACACGCTGGCCGAGCAGGGACTTTCCACCACGTTCGTCAACCCGGCCGACCTGGACTCCGTCGAGGCCGCCATCCAGGACAACACCAAGCTGCTCTACGCCGAGACGCTGGGCAACCCCAACTCCGACGTGCTCGACCTTAAGGCCTGGGCAGACATCGCGCACCGCCACAACGTGCCGCTGATCGTGGACGCCACCTTCTCCACGCCTTACCTGCTGCGCCCCATCGAGCACGGCGCCGACGTGGTCGTCCACTCCGCCACTAAGTTCATCGGCGGCCACGGCACGGCCATGGGCGGCGTGATCACCGATGCCGGCACGTTCGACTGGGCTGCGAACGCCGATAAGTTCCCCGGCGTGGCAAAGCCCAACCCCAGCTACCACGGCGTGGTGTTCACCGAGGCTGCAGGCCCCGCAGCCTACATCACGAAGGCCCGCGCCACGCTGCTGCGCGACCAGGGTGCCACGCTCTCCCCGTTCAATGCATGGTTGCTGCTGCTTGGCCTGGAGACGCTGTCCCTGCGCGTCGACCGTCACGTGGAGAATGCGCTGAAGGTGGTGGAGTTCCTGAACAACCATCCGCAGGTTGCTTCCGTGAATCATCCGGCGCTGGCGACCGGCCGCGCCAAGGAGCTCTACGATGAGTACTACCCGAACGGCGCCGGCTCCATCTTCACCTTCGACGTGAAGGGCACCGCCGACGACGCGCGCAAGTTCACCGAGTCCTTGAGCCTGTTCAGCCTGCTGGCGAACGTTGCCGACGTGAAGTCGCTGGTCATCCATCCGGCATCCACCACGCACTCCCAGCTGACCGAGGACGAGCTGCTGGCCGCAGGCATCAAGCCCACCACCGTGCGCCTGTCCATCGGCACCGAGAACATCGACGACATCATCGCCGACCTGGCCGCAGGCTTCGAAGCCATCAAGTAGCCCGTCAGCGACCGAATGCCCATGGCGGGACGACGCTACCAGCCCCTATCTCCCCAGCTAGAAGCGGAAGCCCCGCCAGGCGGCAACCCTCCAAACGCTATGGCGCTTCCGTTTCCCCAGCGGAGCGCGCCATAGCCGCGATCGGGGGCAGCTTCGCGAGATGCCCCCGATCGGAACAACCCCTTGCCAGGATTCCCTTTCGCCAGGATTCCCCGGTAACAAAGGAAGGCCCGCTCAAACGAGCGGGCCTTCGTGATAAGGCGGAATCATGTAACGAGAAGCGATTATCCGCGCGAAGCCGCATCGGGAACCAGCGGGCACGGGGCGGGACGATTGCCGCGACGCGCGAAGCGAACGAGAAAGCTTGCACCGGAAAGAGCCAATGCAATGCCCAGGCCCGTATAGAAGAACGCGATGAACCACGCAGGGACCAGGCCGAACGCGCGAAGAGAGATACCTCCGGTCATCATGATGGCCATCATGGCATAACCCGGCACATCGAAAAAATGCCAGATGCCTATGCGCTCGGCCTCGTAACCGGCGATGCGGATAGCATGCTTGCCCACCATCTTCGAGAAAACCTTGACGTGGAACAACGTGAACACCACAACGGCGCCGATGACGAGCAGCCACCAGATTCCCTGATCCATCTGAGCGAACGACCGGATGCCCAGCCAGGCGATGTTCCCACCGGCGATAAGCCAAACGATGCCGGCGACTAAAAGCAACGTACGCTTCGAAACCTTCAGCATATCCGCCCCCTCCGAAACGAAACGAACGGTATCGGCAAACCGATATCGATATCTAATATCAATAACTGTATCAACCCGCCGCTAAAGAATCCAGAGACCCACAAAACCTGCAAGCATACCCAACAAAGCCCCCACCACGACATCGCAAGGGAAATGCACGCCCGACACCACGCGGATGACCGCCAGCAACACCCCGGCAGCCATCATGACCGGCCCCGTCCATGCAAGCGGGCAGCAGGCGCAAAACGTCATGGCAATGACGAAGATGCTGAACGCGTGCCGGCTAGGGAACGAATTGCCGCGCGTATCCTTCGGGATGACGGGAGCGGCGTCGAACACCTCATACGGACGTGGCGCGTTGATGACCTTGCGCAGCACGGTGACCAGCACGAACGAGATACCCGGTACCAGCGCGGCGCGGAGCAGCATGCCCGCCGCACCGGCTGCACCGGTTGCCGCCGCATACGCCAGCCACGCAAGCAGGCACGGATACGCCACGTACACGGCGTCGGTGATGACCTTGTTCGCCAGCGACACACCGCGCGTCAGCACAGGACGCGCCCGCAAGGCATCGGTCATAGATATGTACGTGGTTTTTTGCATGCCAGCATTGTATCCGATAGACAAATCGCACGCACTCGCGCACGTTTATAATCGGCTGATGACCTGGTGTGATGCAACGTTTTCCCAGGTCAACGCACGCATATGGTTCCTGCCAAAAAACACGCAAATGTATGTGATCCCGCATGAAAAACGCCCGCAGACGGCGATGTCTGCGGGCGTCAAGCGCTGCTAGCGGTTGTTCACGGCCTCGGGATGCAGGTCGTGGTTTGCCAGGCGATCCCAGGCAACCTGCTCCCAGCGTGTGCCGGGCTTGCCGTAGTTGCAGTACGGATCGATGGAGATGCCGCCACGCGGCAGGAACTTGCCCCATACCTCGATGTACTTCGGGTCCATCAACGCGATGAGGTCCTTCATGATCACGTTGACGCAATCCTCATGGAAGTCACCATGGTTACGGAAGCTGAACAGGTACAGCTTCAGGCTTTTGCTCTCCACCATGCGCACGTCGGGCACGTAGGAGATGTAGATAGTGGCGAAGTCGGGCTGGCCGGTGATCGGGCACAACGCCGTGAACTCCGGGCAGTTGAACTTCACGAAGTAGTCGTTGCCGGGGTGCTTGTTGTCGAACGTCTCAAGCACGCCGGGATCGTAGGTTTGCGGATACTGCACGCCCTGGTTGCCCAGGAGCGACAGGTCGTCGGTACCGGCGCGCATAGGTTTCTCGTTGGTCATAGGTTCTCCTTGGGAAGCACGGCCGGAAGGGCCGCGCGGGTTTGTATGGATCCGGGACTGCTGGGTAAACGGCCGCTACGCAGCGGAAGGCGACCCTTCTAGCGGCAGCGCCCTACCCTTGGGCGTCCAGCTTGTCGAGCAGCGGATCGCGCATGCCGTTGGCCTCAAAAGCGCGGTTGCGGTCGATGCACGTGCCGCATTTGCCGCACGGACGCTCGCCGCCCTCGTAGCAGCTCCACGTAAGCTCGTAGGGAACGTCCAGCTCAAGACCGCATTTCACGATATCGGCCTTCGACCAGGACACGAAGGGCGCCTCCATGTGCAGCTGGCCCGCCGTGCCCTGCGTGATGGCAAGGTTCATGGCGTTCACGAACTCGATGGAGCAATCAGGATAAGCGTCGCCAGCCCAATCGTCATGATGCGCACCGTAGAACAGCACACTCGCGCCCAGCGACAACGCCATGGACGCAGCACTCGACAGGAACAGCCCGTTACGAAACGGCACGTACGTGCTGACCGGGGAGCCGTCCGCCTCGTCGATCTGCTCGGCATAGCTTTCCTCGGGAACGTCTTGCGAGGAGTGCTCGAGCAAGCTGCAGTCGCTGTCGGCGAAGATGGCGGAAAGGTCGAGGAAGCGCTGTTCGACGCCGTAATACGCGGCAACGGCCTTCGCGCTCTCGATTTCCTTCTCGTGACGCTGGCCGTAGGAGATGCTCAGCGCGAACACGTTCTCCGCGCCGAAGCGCTTGACCGCCAAGGCCAAAAGCGTGCTGGAATCCACGCCGCCGCTGCTGAGCACGAGCGCCTTTTGCGGGTTCTCGCCGCATACCTTGCCGTTCTCGTCGCGCGGCGCCGGGTCCTCGCCCAGCGTCCCATGTACGCGCAGGTTCTCGCACGCGTTTGCGGCCGCAGCCGCGAACGAGGAAAACGCCTGTCCCTCGAAAATGCCCATCCTTACACGCCCCTCTCAACGTCGGGCCAAATGACCTTGTGCAGTTGCACTTGGGCGGTTGCCCAGGTCATTTGGTTCTCTTGCATGAATTCAACGATGCGCGCCGGCTCAATGCCCCCGAAGCACGGGCTCAGGTACACCGGCACGCGCCCCGGCAGATCGAGCTGCCGGGCAACTTCCAAAACGCGCGGCAGATCGCCCTGCCCGCACACGAACTTCACCGTGTCGCGGCCATCGAGCAAGCGGAAGTTCGCGGGCAGCATCCGCTGTTCCATGCCGCTTGACGGCAGCTTCCAGTCTACGGTGAAGGCAAGCGTGCCAGGCGCAGCGCTACCGATACGCGCGCGCAACGCGGCAAGTTCTCCCAGGTCGGCAGCACCATTCGTCTCGATCTCCACGCGTAGGCCGCGGCCGCTCGGACCGGGTTCGCCCAGCAGCAGCTCCACCAGCCGCGGCAACAACGGCTGCAGCACCGGCTCGCCGCCGGTGAGCGTCACGCATTCCACGCCGGTCTGCCGCACCCACGCCGCCAGCTGCTCGGGGGTTTCGTCCTTCGCCGCGGCGCCCGGAACGTTTGCCCACATGGTGTCGCAGTAACCGCAACGCAGATTGCAGCCGGTGAATCGGATGAACGCCGCCAGCTTGCCCGCGCACGCCCCTTCGCCGTTGATGCTGACGAACCGCTCCGCAACCGGCATGGCTGCCTGGGAGCCAGGCTGGTCGGCGCTTCGGCGCTGCGACGCCGAGAACGCGTCGTGCAGGCTGCCGTAGGTTGCCGTTGCGTTTTCGTTTTCGCAGGTCACAGCTTCGCTACGCGCGGTAAATCGCGCAGTTGTTCGGCGTTTCGTACACATCCACCTGCGACACGGGGAAACCCTGCTCGGCAAGCTTGCCGAAGAAGTAGCGCGCCAGGTTCTCCGCGGTGGTGCGGAAGGGCATCGTCGACAGCGTGAACCCCTCCTCGCGCAGGCAATCCAGGGTTTTGGGCATGAGCGAGCCCTCCTCTACCACGAACGAGTGGTCGAGCTCCTCGGTAAGGTCGCGCAGCGCATGCTTGAAGTCCGCGAAGTCGATGACCATATCCTTGTGCGTGCCCTCGGTTTGCAGCTCGGCCTGCTCGAGATACGCCACCACGCGCCAACGATGACCGTGCAGGTTCTCGCACTTGCCGTGGTAATCGGTCAGGAAATGCGCAGCGTCGAAGCTGCTCTCCGTTTTCAGCCCATACATAGCAAAAGCCCTTCCATCAAGCGAAAACCGCCGTCGGAAAGGCCCTTTTCGAAATGCGCGACAACCTGCAACGATGCAGCAGGAGCTGTTCGCCCCCGCTGATAGAATCGCGTGTTGTCACGCAAAACGCCCGCCGCGATCAGCGGGCAAGGTACCTAGTTTTGTTTACCGACAGGAGGTTTTCGAACTGTCCATCAATCACGCGGCAAGTATACCGCCCCAAAGCCGCAGCCAAAACCCGCAAGCAAGCTTCCGCACGATAACCGCAAGCGCCTAGAGCAACGCCAGCAGACGTTTCGGGGACATAGCGCCATCTGTCCGACCCGACGGCGCTCCCTGATCGGACACTTAATGTCGTGTCCTCAAAGTGTCCGATGCCCCGCAGGTGTCGAAAACTAGAGCAACGCCAGCGTGCTTGCGATCAGCTCGTCCCAGGTGTGCGAGACGAACGAGGGGCGCTCGGCCGTCAGTACGGGCTCGTTGAACATGCCCCAGGTCACCGCCGCGGTGCTTGCGCCTGCCGCGTTGCCGGATTGCAGGTCGAACGGGGCGTCGCCGACGTACAGGCACTCGCTGGGATCGAGCCCCAGCAGCTCGCAACCGCGGACCACCGGCTGGGGATCGGGCTTCGGGCGCTCGATATCGTCCCAGCCCACACAGCAATCCAGATACGATGCGGCACCCACCACCTCAAGCCCGCGCCAGGCAACCGCATGACGCTTCGAAGTGACCACGCCCAGCTTCAGGCCCGCGCCTGCGAGCTCCGCCAGCGCCTCAACCGTTCCGGGGAACGCCTTGATCATCTTATCGTGCACCGTTTTGTTGTGCGCTCGATACGCTTCGCAGAACCGCTCCTGCAGCACCGGATCGTCCGTGTAGTCCTTGACCTGCACGGCCAGCGGTTGCCCCACTTTCTGCAGGTACTCCTCGTCGCTGAGCTGACGGCCCAGCACCGCAGGACCCGCATAGTGGAAGCTCGCCAAAAGCAGTTCGCGAGAATCCACCAGCGTGCCATCGTTGTCGAACAAAACCGCTTTCAAACCAGCCATGATGCTCCTTATTTATCTATATGAGCCCGCTCCGCAAACCAACGGACGGCAACAGCGACCGCTTTCGAGTTGCGCCAACGCCATCGAAACCGCTCTCCCGCCGATTCCCATCGATCCGGACACTTAGTGCTACGTCCCCCGAATCGTCATGCCGCCGATTCCGGCCGGGTCGGATACTTAGCCCTACGTCCCCGAAGCGTCTGGGAAAAGAAAAGGGCTGCCGGATTACCAGCAGCCCTTGCAATTCCATGGTGGAGATGATGGGATTCGAACCCACGACCCCTACGTTGCGAACGTAATGCTCTCCCAGCTGAGCTACATCCCCATGCGTATTGCGCTTTGCGCGAGAAAGTATTTTCCTCGTTCAAACGCTGTTTGTCAAATACTTCTTCGCGGGCATCCGCAAAAAGTTCACGGTTGAAACCGCTTACGACAGGACGCGCTCCTCCACGAGAGGAGACTCCACGCCCGGCTCGTCGCCTTCGGGAATGAAAGGCTCGAACAGCGGCTCGCCGTTCTGCGACAGCTCGACCATGCCGGTGAGCACGTCGACATACTGGTACGACTGACGGGCGGTGCGGCCGCGCTTGCGATCGACTTCCATGATGAACAGCTGCGGGTGCACCTGCATGAGCGTGCCCTCGCTCTCGACGATCTTGGAGCGGCCCATGTTGGCGCGCACTTTCAGGCGTTGACCGACGAAATCGTGTAACGTATCATGAATGGAGTCGACGATTTGCGCTTGTTTCGCTAAGTCCATAGTTGCTCTTTCCTACATAACACATAGATAACAGCTCAAAATTGTATCATGCGGGTCAATGCACGCTTACTTCTCCATGTTTTGCACCTAATTCCATAGCATTTCCCACACAATGGCCATATTCCAAGCACGTTTTTGCCTGAAAACAGCGTTTCGGAGCTCACGACAATGCTAACCTTCCCGCGACCGCCGGCTTTAGGGCCGGAGAAACGCTGCTACGGCAAAACTAACCCGCACCTGCCAGACTGTTGCAGACCCGTTTTCCAACCCTGCATCACGCAAAAAGGGCCGCTATGCACGCGGCCCATGTAGCATATCGATTTCCATCGCTAACCCTGCTGCAGCACCAGCAGCGCTTTGCCCATGTTCACGAACTCGGCAAGAGACAGCGTCTCACCGCGACGTTTGGGGTCGATGCCCGCTTGCTCGAACAGATCCGGCAGATGCGGGCCCACCGCGGCGCCGCCGGCTCCGCGGCCGGCGAAGTAGGTTTTGCACGAGTTCGAAAGCGTTTTGCGGCGGCTGGCGAACGCGGCGTCGGCCATGGCGCAAGCGGCGCGCACCACTTCCCCGTCAAGCGGTTTCCCCTGCTCATCGAGCACAGGCGTGCGGTTCAGGCGGATGACCGCGCTGTCCACGCGCGGCGGCGGGAAGAAGTTGTTCGGGCTGACCGGGAAGCGCCCCGCCGGTTGCGCATACAGCCGCAGCTTCACCGTGTAGGCGCCGTAGTTCTTCGTGCCCGGCTCGGCGGCCATACGGTCGGCCACCTCCTTCTGAACCATCACCGTTGCAGAATCAAGCGATTCGATGCGCTGGAAATAGTCGAGCACCACCGTGGCGGCGACGGCGTACGGCAGGTTCGCCACCAGCTTGTTGGGGGCGTCTTGCCCGTCCAGGTCGGCAAGCTGCAGGTCAAGCGCATCTTTCTGGATAAGTGTGAACGAATCCCACCACGGCTCCAGCGTTTCGGCCAGCACCGCAGGCAAGTCGGTATCGCGCTCGATGGACGTGACGTGCTTCGCGTTTTGCAGCAGGGCCATGGTGAGCGTGCCGATGCCGGGACCGATCTCGAGCACGTTGTCCGCGCCCTCGAGCTCGGCCAGCGCTACGATCTTTGCCACGATGGCCTCGTTGACCAGGAAGTTCTGCCCAAGCGAGTACTTTGCCGAAAGCCCGTGATCTGCCAGCACCTGCCGAGTGACCGAAAGGTTGGCCAAAGACGATACGCTACCCACGGCGCTTCCCCTGCTTGCCGCGGCCGCCGCCCTGCTTCGAGCCGCCCTTGCCGGACTTGCCCTGCCCGCTTTTGCCCTTGGGGGCATGCGGGTTCTCGTGCTTGGCCTGCACCGTGCCGTTCGTGCCGCGCTTGGCGTTGGCGTGCTTCTTCTGAGCCGAACGCTTGCGACCGTGCTGCGCCGCATCGATGCGACGGCCGTCCTCGTCAAGCTGGATGACCTGGCGCTCGGCGCCGTTCTCGCCCAGGTTCAGGCGCGCGCGGTTCTGGCGGCGTTGCGCCTGAGAGGCCAGCTGAGCGGCGAAATCGTCCTCGGCGAACGTCTCGGGCTCGAACTCGTCGGCCTGCTCCGCCGGTTCATCTTCGGCAGGGAACCCCTGATCGCCAGCGCCCCGGTCGGCCATCTTGCCCCCGGCAAAGGCACGCACCACGGGCCCCTCGACGGGATACTCGTCGGCCTCGTCGACGATCTCGCCGGATTCATCGATCTTGCCGACCCAATCCAGCACTCGCTCCAAACGGAAGCCCGCCACAGCGGCGGCAGAGCGGACGCACCCCACAAGCGGGTCGAAGCCGTGCGGATCGCCGCCCTCGCCCACCACGTGCAGCGTGCAGGGGCGCTTGAGCGCACGGGTGCACGTCCAGAAATACGGCTGGAAACGATCAAGCATGCACTTGAGCTGCGAAGACGGGCCGGCGAAATACACCGGCGCCACGACGATCAGCTCGTCGGCATCCTCGAGCAGCGGGTACACGTCGTCCATGTCGTCGCGGATAGCGCAACGGCGCGGCGCCTCGTCCTCGGCGCGCTGCTCCTCGAAGGCCTCCTCCTCGACGGCCTCCTGCTCGGTCATCGCGCCCTGCGCCTTGCGCTTGCAGAAATCGCAGGCGTTGCATCCGGCCACGTCGAGCGTGGATACAGGCGCCAGGTACACCTCGTCTTCCGGGCACTCCTCGATGCAGCTTTCGAACAAAAGGTCCGCAAGCGCGCCGCTTCGCCCCTCGACGCGAGGCGAGCCGACGATGATCAGGCGTTTCATTCGCAATTCCTTTCAGTTGCGGCGGTTTGCGCATGTTCGATTTGCCAGGGTGTGGGTGGGCGGTCCAACAATGCGCGCGCGTTTTGCGCGATTTGAGCCAGCATCTCGTTTCTGGCCTTCTCGGTTTCGCACCCGAGCACCTCGGCCATGCACGCCGCGGTGAACACGGTGTGCGCGGGGCCGCACGGCACGCCGCGCATGGGCTCGGGCGTCATGTACGGCGAATCGGTTTCGGTGAGCAACAGGCGGCGGGGTGTGCGCGCGACCGCGTCGCGCGTGTCTTGGCAGCGCTTGAACGTGAGCGCGCCGCCCAAAGCCACGAAGCAACCGCGATCCACCCATGGCTCGAGCGTTTCCCAGTCCAGGTCGAAGCAGTGCAGCAACGTGCCCGCCTCGGGGAAGCCCTCCTCGCGCAGGATGGCAAACGCCTCGTCATGCGCCTCGCGCACGTGCAACACCGCGGGAAGGCCCGTAGCATGCGCCAGGCGGATTTGACGGCGGAACGCCTGCCGTTGATCCTCGCGCGGCGACAGGTCGTAATGGTAATCCAGGCCTATCTCGCCCACGGCGCATATACGCGGGTCAGTCAAACGTTTGACCAGGCGCGACTCTATGGCGTCATCGTAGAAGCGCGCGTTATGCGGATGCACGCCGGCTGCCAGACGCAGGCGCGGCAGCGGGCGCGACGCCGCATCCTCGGGCAGTGCGAAGCACGCGGGATCGGCACCGTCGGGCAGATGCGTCAGCTCGTCGCCGCAAGCAGCCAGCACCTCGCGCGTACGCTCCACCGCTTCCGGCAAGCGCGACTGCGCCTGGGCATACCATCCGTCGATGCGCTCGAACACGTCCGGGACATCCTCCTGCACATCGATGATGTCGCAAACGAAGTTCACGCCCCACGCCGCGCAGCGCGCGAACTCCAGGGCCGGATCCGCCAGCAGATGCACATGCGCGTGCGTATCCACCACCGGACCGGCAATCCGCGGCGGCTCCACCAGGCGAAACTTTCCATGCTTGCGCTTCTGCCGAAACAGCGCGTCAGCGAAAACCGGTTGTTGCTCTTCCTCGGCCATGCATCCCTTCCCTATACATATAAATGCAGCAGGGCGAAGGGTCTTCCCCCTTCGCCCGGACACTTAACGCTACGTCCCCGAAATGTCAGGACTTGAAGTGTCGCGATGTGCGGCGCGGCGAAGGAGGCTCCTTCGCCGCGATCTGCCGCAGCATCAAGCGTTCCGCCTGCCGTTTGACAGGCGGAACCTCTTTATTCCTCGATTTGGATCTCATCCATGTTCAGGCGCGGAAACAGCGGGTCGCCCACGGTGACCGTGTTGCCGGCGGGCAGCTGGCCCCACTTCGTGGCGCCCTCGACGTCCACCACATCGGTGACCTTGCCCAGGCTCAGGCGATCGAACACCTCGTTGGAGGTGTTCGGCATGAACGGGGCCATGTACAGCGCGATGATGCGGATAGCCTCGAGCGCGTTGTAGATGACGGCGGCCAGGTCGCCCTGCGTCTCCTCCTTCTTCGCCAGGTTCCACGGGGCGCTTTCCTCGACGTAGAGGTTCACGCGGCCGGCAAGCTCCTGCACCGCGGCGGCGGCGCCGGTGAAGTCGACCTGGGACATGCAGGCGTCGTACTTCGCGTACAGCTGCTCGACGATAGGCAGCATAGGGTTGGCGACGCGCTCGGCGGCGTCGGCCGGCACGGCGGGCACCTTGCCGCCGAAGTACTTGTTCGTCATGTTGAACACGCGGCTGCACAGGTTACCCCAGGTGTTGGCCAGGTCGGCGTTGTACACCTGCACCATGCGCTCCATGGAGATGTTGCCGTCATGGCCGAACTGCACGTCGGACATGAAGTAGTAGCGGTACGCGTCCACGCCGAAGATCTTCACCAGGTCGGCGGGCTTCATGCCGTTGCCCTTGGACTTCGACATCTTCTCGCCCTTGGTGAGCAAAAAGCCATGGCCGAACACCGTGTGCGTGATGGGCAGGCCGGCGGCCATGAGCATGGCCGGCCAGATGACGCAGTGGAAGCGCGTGATGTCCTTGCCCACGAAGTGGTACTGCATGGGCCAGCGCTGCTCGAACTCGCCGGCGCGCTGCTCGTCGCCGTAGCCGATGCCCGTCAGGTAGGCCAGCAGGGCGTCGGCCCACACGTAGGCCACGTGGCCATCGTCGAAGGGCAGCGGCACGCCCCAGTCGAAGGTGGAACGGCTGATGGACAGGTCCTTCAGGCCGCTCTTCACGAAGGTGACCACCTCGTTCTTGCGCGTTTCGGGGCGGATGAAGTCGGGGTTCTCCTCGTAGAACTTCAGCAGCGGCTCCTGGAACTCGGAGAGCTTGAAGAACCAGTTCTCCTCGCCGCCGGCCTTCTGCACCGGGCGATGGCAGTCGGGGCACACCAGCTCGCCGTCCTCGTTCTTCTCAAGGTCGGACTCGGCGTAGTAGGTTTCCTCGTGCACGCAGTACCAGCCCTCATAGCTGCCCTTGTAGCACCAGCCCTTGTCGAACAGGTCCTGCCAGAACTTCTGCACGGTACGGGCGTGACGCGGCTGGGTGGTGCGCACGAAATCGGTGTAGGTGATGTCGAGCAGGTCCCACACGTTGCGGAACGCCGGCTCCATGGAATCGCACCAGGCCTGCGGGGTCATGCCCTTCGACTCGGCGGTATCGGCCACTTTCTGGCCATGCTCGTCCATGCCCGTGACGAACGCCACGTCGTAGCCGTTCATGCGCTGGTAGCGCGCGACGGTGTCGGCGGCGACGGTGGTGTAGGCCGTGCCCAAATGGGGCTCGGCGTTCACGTAATAGATGGGCGTGGTGAACGAGTAGGTTCCCTTTGACATGGTGCTTCCTTTTGCTCGCGGCCGCAGTCGGGCGAATGATGCCCCGCCAACCTGGGTTTTCGCAATGCTTTTGATTGTACCACGCGGGGACGGCGCGAAGCCTGCCCCCAAACCCGCCACCACGCAATCATCGGGCGATCCGGCGGGCTCGAGCGCTTGTGCACGTTTAATGAGCGGCACGGTTTGCACATATCCGCCCGGTATAATTAACGGCAATTGTTATAAATCGAAGGATGGCGGATGTTTTCTAACAAACTTCAAACGAACCCGAGCAGCCGCCCTCGCCACCGCTTGCCGCTGACCGTCGCCTTGAGCGCGACGCTGGCCTTCGCAAGCGTGCCGGTCGCGGGCCTTTCGCAGCAAACTGCATGGGCGGAGGACATCGACACGAACGTGCAGGCCGACGCCGCACAGCAAGAAGTCGAGCGCACTGCCGCCGAATATGACCAGGCCATAAGCCGCATCGACGACCTGAACCAGCAGATCGCCGACAACGAAGCGCGCATCGCCGAAATCGAGGAGGCCCTTCCCACTCAGCAGGAGCGCAGCTCCGCTGCCGCGGTGAAGCTGTACAAGACGCAGGCTTCCACGCCCGGCTTGCTGGAAATGGTCCTCAGCTCCGAGAACATCGTGGACTTCTTCACGTCGCTTGAGTACGTGTCCCACATCTACAGCAGCAACCAGGCCGAGATCAAGCGCCTTAGCGAGTTGAAAGACGAGCTCGACCAAACGAAGCGCGGCCTTTCGCAGGCGAAGAAGGACGCCGACGCCGAGGCAGCCAACGCCGAGCAGGCGCTTTCTGCCGCCCAGCAGGCGCGCCAGGAGGCCCAGCGCAAAGCGCAGGAGGAAGCTGCCCGCCAGGCCGAAGAGGCCGCAAAGGCCGCTGAAGCCGAGGCAGCCAAGGCCGAAACCGCAAAGGAGGCGGACAAGCAGGAGCAGGCCGATTCCGCCAGCGCTCCGGCTGCCGCCGAGGCAGCGGGCGGATCTTCCGCGGGCACCGTGGAGGCACCCAGCGACGATGGCGCCGATTGGGCAAGCGAGCGCGACGTGTTCGTGGCGCAGTGGGCCGGCCGCATCGACGCATATCTGGCCGGTTCGCCTATGGCAGGCACGGGCAAGGTGTTCGCCGAGGCCGCTTGGGACTACGGCGTGGACCCGCGTTGGTCGCCCGCTATCTCCAACACCGAAAGCTCGAAGGGCCTGTACTGCTCCGGCAGCTGCAACGCCTGGGGCTGGGGCGGCTGCAGCTGGGGAAGCTGGGAAGAGGCCATCCGCGACCACGTTGCCGGCCTTGCCCGCGGCTACGGCTACACCATCTCGGTGGAGGCGGCCAAGAAGTACTGCCCGCCGAACTGGGAGCACTGGTACAACGCAACGCTTGCGCAGATGAATATGATCTAAAGGGAAACCCGGCCACGAGCCGAGTTTCTTGCTAGCGGAGTGCGTCGGCCTCGCTGTCGCCTCTAGCGCTTCCCTTTCGCCGGCAGGACGAACATGCCCAGGATGAACGCCAGCACGGGGACGATACATTGCAGCCAGAAACTGAAGTCGAAGCCGCCAAGGTCAACGCCCAGCGCGTTTTGCGAGGTCAACGCCATAGCGGCGATAAACACCGATGCCGAAAGGCTTCCGATGAGCTGTCGCGCGGAGGTGATGATGGCCGACGCCTGCGCCAGTTCGTCGGGATCGAGCGTGGTGCACGCCCACGCCGTAAGCGGCATCATCAGGCACGCGATGCCCGTCGCGCGGACACCGTAAAGCACCGTGACCACCCACTCGGGAACGCTTGCGGGGATGAGCGCAAACGCCACCGTGCCCGCAAGTACCGTGACGCAGCCCACCGCGATGAGCGGACGCGGGCCGCGGCGATCGAGCAAGCGCCCGGTGACGGGGTTCATCACGCCCATCATGATGGCGCCGGGCAGAAGCGTCAGGCCCGACACCGTGGCGGAAAGTCCCTGGATATCCTGTACGAACAGCGGCACCATGATCGACGGGGCCATGAACATCATGTGCGCGCATATGACGATGAGCGTGGAGATGGCAAACGTCTTGTCGCGGAAGCATTGCAGCCTCAGGAACGGTCCGGAAACGCGCAGCTGACGACGCGCGAACACGACAAGCCCTGCTGCACCCGCCAGCAACGGGGCGACGAAGCCCGCGCCCACGGACCCACCCGATTCCAACATGGTGGCCGCGACCATCACCAGCACGAAGCCGCCGGAATACAGAAGCGCCGACACCAGGTCGAAATGGCCCGAATGGTCGGGGCGCCGCACCACGTCGTCGAGCAGCAGCACCGTCAGAACCATCACCGCAAGCGCGATGGCTCCGAGCATCCAGAACATGGAACGCCAGCCCCACGCATCGATGAGGAAGCCGCTAATGGTCGGGCCGATGGCAGGCGCGAACCCGATGATCATGCCCACGATGGCCGTTGCCTGTCCGTACTGGCTTTTCGGATAGATGTTCAACGCCACCAGCTGCACGAGCGGCAGGCAGACGCCGGCGCCGCCGGCCTGCAGCAGGCGCGCCGCCAGAAGGCACGGATAGTTCGGCGCGAAGATGGCCGCAGCGCACCCGACGGCGAACGACGCCATGGACGCGAAGAACAGCTTCTTGGAATCGAACCGGTTCATCAGATAGCCCGTCATGGCGCTGATCAGGCCCAAAACGAAGATGTACGCCGTGGTAAGCAGCTGGCCGGAGCTTGCGCTGATGCCGTACTCGTGCATGACCGCCGGCAACGCGGCGATCATCATGCTTTGGGAGATGCACGCCGCCGTGGTACCCGACACCATGATGCCCAGCACCACACGGCGCTGCCGCAGGGGCAAGCCGTCGCGCTCGGGTTCTGGTTCGGGGTCGGGTTCGGGGTCGGCCACAGCAGCCGGCGCAGCGGTTTTCAAACGAGACGCGTTCGCCGCGTCTTCGGGGTTGGTTTCGTTCGTATCCATACCGCGATGGTAGCAGTTGCAGCGCACCCGCAACCATCCGCGCACGAAACGCGCACGGAAGGAGGCCTTCCAGGCAAACAAAGGACGGAGAGGGCGTCCAGGACGGATGCTCGGGGAACGGAAGCCTTCTCCCAAACGTCTCCCCGCCCACGATCGCCTCGCCCATCGCCAACGGGAGAGGTGCCGAAGCAGCGCCCCCTACCGCAGTTTGTCGCGGCGCCGCTTCCAGTCGGGCATGAAACGGTCCATGAGCTGGTGGAACCTTGGGCCATGGCCTCGTTCCAGCAGGTGGCACAGCTCGTGCACCACCACGTACTCCAGGCATTCCGGCGGGTAGAGCGCCAGGCGCACGTTGATGCAGATGCGGCCCGTGGAAGGTTGGCAGCTGCCCCAGCGACTGGTCATGTTGCGATACGCCAGCTGGCCCGCCTTCACCCCCATGATGGGCTCCCATGCCGCCACCAACGCCGGCACGCAGGCCTGCACTACCGCGCGCCACTGCGCCACCTCGGCTTTCGACGCCTGCGATGCCTGCGCCATGGGCGTGGCGGACACGCGCTCCATCTGGGCTTGAATCCAATCATGCTTGCGATGCACGAAATCGGCCACGTCGGCCGGCGACATCCAGGCGGGCGCGGATGCGTCCACGTGGCCGCCGTCGCGGGCGATGCGCAGATTGAGGTTCTTCACCCGCTTGCGCTGCAAGCGCACCTCGATGCCGTCAACGTGAAGCATCTCGGGCGCCGCCGCGCGCGCAGGCTTGCGGCGCACGATTTGCGCACCGGCCTTCCCTGCCCCGACCGTCGTGCGCCCGGCACTCGACGAACGTTGCCGCGGCGCAACCTTCCCCGGCTCACCGCTCCCGCGACCGGAAGCGGCCGAACGTCGCTGCGACGCGGTGCCCACCCCGCGCGAGCCGCCCGCCGCCTGGCGCTTGAGCTCGCCCGGGTCCACGCGGCGCGTGCGCACCGGACCGGATCGGTTTTCGCTGGCCACGTCCTAGGCCTCCAACGCGATCTCGTACGCGGCGTTGCGCGGCAGACCGAACTCGGCCGCCAGCGTTTTCGCGATGTCCTTGTTGCGCGCGCCCTCGTCCTTGAGCTGGGCGGCACGGACGCGAGCGGAATCCTCGGCGCTTTCCTGAGCAGCCTGCCCCTCCGCCTCGCTGGGCCCGTCGATCACGACGACGATTTCGCCCTTGATGCCGCCGGCCGCCTCGCGGGCGGCGAACTCGTCGCGCAACGCAGGCAGCGTGTCGCGCACCACTTCCTCATGCAGCTTCGTGAGTTCGCGGCACACGGCCGCCTCGCGCAGCGGGAACGCCTCGGCCAACGCCGCCAGCGCCCCGGCGATGCGGTTCGGGCTTTCGTAATAGATAAGCGCCGCATCCAACGTGCGCACCGCATCGAGCGCCGCCTTCTGCTCCCCGGCCTTGCGCGGGAAGAAACCGCCGAAATAGAAGCGCGGATTCGTACAGCCGCTGGCCACGTACGCTGTGGCGGTGGCGGTAGGCCCGGGCAGCACCTCCACCGGCGCGCCTGCCTCCCGGCATGCGCGCACCAGGCGCAGGCCCGGGTCGGACACGCCCGGCATGCCGGCGTCGCTGCAGTACGCGATGACCTCGCCCGCCTCCACGCGCGCCACGATGCCGTCGGCGCGAGAGCCGATGAGCGCCTCGTCAAGACGCTCCAGGCGCTTGCCGATGCCGAACGCCGCCAACAGCTTGCCGGTGACGCGCGTGTCCTCCGCGCACACCACATCGGCGCTGGTCAGCGCATCAAGCGCGCGCTGCGGCATATCGCCCAGGTTGCCGATGGGCGTCGGGCAGATGATCAGCTTGCCAGCCATGTAGTTCCTTCCTATCGTCTCACGCAACGAAGATGCGAGGGCGAGGCCCTCCACCGCCCTTGCTGACGACCTTACGCCCTCGTTTCCTGCACATCGAGCTTGCCGGCTTCCTCGACCGCCGGCGTGGCCGCCGCCGTGCGGGCAGCGCGAGCCTCGACCTCCTTGTCGGCCAGGTTGCTCTTCGCCACCGCGATCATGAGCTTGATGCGGTTGAGCTGGTTGACCTCGGACGCGCCGGGGTCGTAGTCGACGGCCACGATGTTGCTCTCCGGGTAGCGGCGGCGCAGCTCCTTGATGACCGCCTTGCCCACCACGTGGTTCGGCAAGCAGGCGAACGGCTGCGTGCACACCACGTTCGGCGCGCCCGTGCGGATGAGCTCCACCATCTCGGCCGTGAGCAGCCAACCCTCGCCCATGGAGTTGCACAGGCTCAAAATTTCGCTTGCGTACTCGGCCAGCTCGTAGATGCTCGCCGGCGGTTCGAAGCGCGTGGACTCCTCAAGCGCCTGAGTCACCGGCGCACGCAGGGCCTTCACCACCTGCAGGGCAATCTTGCTGCCGAACGCGCCCTTGGCCGAACGGCCGAGCGGGTCCTTCTGGAAGATGCCGCCCGCCGTGCCGAACAGGAAGAACTCGATAAGCCCCGGCACCACGGCCTCGCAGCCCTCGCGCTCGATGACATCGACGATCTGGTTGTTCGCCGTGGGGTGGAACTTCACCAAGATCTCACCGACCACGCCGACACGCGGCTTGGTGCCCTCGCCCTGCAAAGGCAGCGTGTCGAAGTCCTCGACGATCTGCTTGACCGTGCGTTTGAACTCGCCGCGCTTCACGCCGCGCGCAAGCTGGCGCTTGCACTCGGTCATCCAGTGGTCGAACAGGGCGTTCGCACTGCCAGGCTCAACCTCGTAGGGACGCGTGCGGTACAGGCACATCATGAGCAGGTCGCCGTACTGCAGCGCGGAAACCGCCTGGTAGAGCATGGCCGGCGTGATGGAGAAGCCGGGGTTGACCTCGCCCAGGTCCTTGAAGCTGATGGCGATGACCGGGATATGCGACAGGCCCACCGACTTGAGCGCCTTGCGGATAAGCGAGATGTAGTTCGTGGCACGGCAGCCGCCGCCGGTCTGCGTGATGAGCACGGCCAGCTTGTCGGTGTCGTACTTGCCGGACATGACCGCTTCCATGATCTGGCCCGTGACCAGGATGGACGGGTAGCAGATGTCGTTGTTCACGTACTTCAGGCCAGCGTCCACCGCTCCGTGGTCCACGGAGGGCAGCAGCTCCACGTTGTAGCCGAAGCGCTCGAAGATGGGCACGAGCAGCTCGAAGTGGTACGGCGCCATCTGCGGGGCCAGGATGGTGTAGCCCGCATCGCGCATCTCCTTGGTGAACTGGGCGCGCGGGAACTCCGTCGAAGCACCGCTGTCGCGCTGCTTGAACTCGGCCTGCACCTCGGGCGCAGCCTTTTCCGTGAAGCTTGCGGGCGGTTTGATGGCTGCCGCCGCGGCCTGCACGGCCTCGGCATCGGCGCCGCCGGCCTGCTTGCCCGCCGCGCGCCCCTCGGCCTCCGCCAGCAGCTGCTCCACGTCCAAGCTGCACGCGCCGCAGCCCGCGGCGTTGCACACCTGTTCGGCCGCTCGGGCCTCGGCCTCCTCGTCGGCCTGGTCCTTCAGGGCCGCAAGCAGGCTGCGCACGCGGATGCGCGCGGCGCCGAGGTTGGACACCTCGTCGATCTTCAGCACGGTGTACACCTTGCCCGCCTGCTCCAAGATCTCCTGCACCTGATCGGTGGTCAGCGCGTCAAGGCCGCAGCCGAAGCTGTTCAGCTGGATGAGGTCGAGGTCCTTGCGCTCCGACGCCACCTTCGCCGCGGCGTACAGGCGCGTGTGGTACATCCACTGGTCCACCAGGCGGATGGGGCGCTCGAGCGTGCCCAAGTGCGCGATGGAGTCCTCGGTGAGCACCGCCAGGCCGAAGCTGGTCAGAAGCTCGGGGATGGCGTGGTTGATCTCGGGGTCGTTGTGGTACGGGCGGCCCGCCAGCACGATGCCGTGCGTGTGGGTCTTCTCCATCCACAGCAGCGTCTCGGCGCCCTTCTCGCGGATGTCGGCCTTGAACGCCTCGTCCTCGGCCCATGCGGCGTCGACCGCGGCGTCGACCTCGGCCTGCGTGGGCGCCGCCACGCCCTTGCCGCACAGCTCGGGATGCGCCTGGATCAGCTCCACGAACAGGCGCTTCTTAAGGTGCTCCTTCTTATCGTAGGGCAGCCACGGGTTCAGGAACTGCGTGTCGGAGTCGCGCAGCTCGTCGATGTTGAGGCGCAGAGCCTCGGCGTAGCTGGCCACGATGGGGCAGTTGAAGTGGTTGCCAGCGCCCTCGTCCTCCTGGCGCTCCCACTTGCTGCAGGGGAACCAGATGAAGTCGGGGTGCTTGTCCAGCAGGTTCATGATGTGGCCGTGCGAGAGCTTCGCCGGGTAGCACACGCTCTCCGACGGCATGGACTCGATGCCGGCCTCGTAGGTTTTCTTCGTGGACGGGTCCGAGAGCACCACGCGCCAGCCCAGCTTCGTGAAGAAGGTGAACCAGAACGGGTAGTTCTCGTACATGTTCAGCGCGCGCGGGATGCCCACGGTGCCGCGCGGCGCGTCCTGCTTCGCCAGCGGCGTGTAGTGGTCGAACAGGCGCTTCGACTTGTACTCGAACAGGTTAGGAACCTTGTCGGCCTTCGTCGCCTGGCCGAGCGCGCCGGCCCCCTTCTCGCAACGGTTGCCTGTGATAAAGCGGCGGTGCTTGCCCGTGGCCTCGTCGATGCCGAAGTCGTTGACGGTGAGCAGGCAGTGGTTCGAGCACGCCTTGCAGCGCACGGTCCTGTGCGTGGGGGCGAGCGCCTCGAGCGCGTCAAGGGACAGCAGGCCGCTGACCTGCGAATCCTGGCGGCTGAAGCGGTCGCGGGCCAGAAGCGCCGCGCCGAACGCGCCCATGTTGCCGGCGATGTCGGGACGCACGGCGTTCACACCCGAGAGCTGCTCGAAGGCGCGCAGCACGGCATCGTTGAGGAACGTGCCGCCCTGCACGATGACCTTGCTGCCCACGTCGTGCGGGTCGCGGATCTTGATGACCTTGAACAGGGCGTTCTTGATGACCGAGATGGCCAGGCCAGCGGCGATGTCGCCGACGGTGGCGCCTTCCTTCTGCGCCTGCTTCACGCGGCTGTTCATGAACACGGTGCAGCGGCTGCCCAGGTCGACGGGGTTTTCCGCGCCGATGGCGGTCTTCGCGAACTCGGACACGTCCAGGTTCAGGCCGCTGGCGAAGCTCTCGATAAAGCTGCCGCAGCCCGAGGAGCACGCCTCGTTGAGCATGATGTGGTCGATGACGCCGTCTTTCACGCGCAGGCATTTCATGTCCTGGCCGCCGATGTCCAGGATGAACTCCACGCCCGGCAGCATCTCCTGCGCGCCGCGCAGGTGCGCGACCGTCTCGATCTCGCCCGAGTCCACGCGCAAAGCCTCGAGCAGCAGGTGCTCGCCGTAGCCCGTGACCGTGGAGTGGCCGATGGTCACCAGCGGGTTGCCGGCGGCGTCGCGCGGCAGCTCGCGGTAGAGCTTGGCGATGGCGGCCTTCGCGCAACCGAGCACGTCGCCCTTGTTCGACACGTAATGGGTCCACAGCAGCTCGCCGTCCTGACCGATGAGCGCGGCCTTGAACGTGGTGGAACCGGCGTCGATGCCCAAGAAGGCGGTGCCGCGGTAGCTGGCAAGGTCGCCGCGGGGCACACGCTCGCCGGCGTGGCGGGCGTTGAACTCGTCCAGTTCCGCCTGGTCGACGAACAGCGGGGGCAGGCGCACAACCTCGCTGCCCTGGATGTCGCCGAGGCTCTTCAGGCGCTCGAGCACGTCGGAGAGCAGCTCGGCCTTCACCGTTTCGCTGGCCGCACCGGCGATGGCGCAGCCGCCGGCCACGAACAGGTGGGCGTTTTGCGGGACGATGCGGTGCTCCTCGTCCAGGTTCAACGTTTCATAGAAGCGTTTGCGCAGCTCAGGCAGGTACTGCAGCGGGCCGCCCAGGAAGGCCACGTAGCCGCGGATGGGGCGGCCGCACGCCAGGCCGGAGATGGTCTGCGTGACCACGGACTGGAAGATGGACGCGGCGACATCCTCGCGGCGCGCGCCTTCGTTGAGCAGCGGCTGCACGTCGGTTTTCGCGAACACGCCGCAGCGGCTGGCGATGGGATAGATGGTGGTGGCGTGCTGCGCCAGTTCGTTCAGGCCGCCGGCGTCGGTGTTCAAAAGCGCCGCCATCTGGTCGATGAACGCGCCGGTGCCGCCGGCGCACGTGCCGTTCATGCGCTGCTCGATGCCGTTGTCGAAGTAGATGATCTTCGCGTCCTCGCCGCCCAGTTCGATGGCCACGTCCGTTTTCGGGATGAAGGTTTCGACGGCGGTTTTGCTGGCGATGACCTCCTGCACGAACTCGATGCCCAGCCATTGGGCCAAAAGCAAGCCGCCCGATCCGGTGATGGCGATGGTCATGCGCTTGTCGCCGAAGTCGCGCGCAGCCTCGGACAGCACCTCGACGATGGTGGCGCGCACGTCCGCGTGGTGACGACGGTACACCGCGTAGCGGATCTGGTCCGCGTCGTCCAAGATGGCCAGCTTGACCGTGGTGGAGCCCACGTCGATGCCGATATGCAGGTTCTCGTTCTGGTTGTTCTCGCTCATGTTCCGCCTTATTCCTTACAGTCGAATGGGGTCGCCGGGTTTGATGAAGAACAGGCGCATGGCCACAAGGGCCATCTCCTGCGAGCTTTCCTTCATGCCCGTCTCGATCCAGTGGGTGATGACCCCTAGATACGCGCTCGCGTAGAACGCCACGTAATATTGCACGAACGGCGAGGGGTCGCTGCGGTAGCGCTCGTGCAGGATGGTTTGGATGATCTCGGTACACACGGCATCGCGCACGCGCGGGCCGAAGCTCGGGTCGCCTTTCGGGCCCATGATCGCGTGCAGGAAGTCACCCTGTTCGCGCAGGTAGTCGAACAGCTTCACCAGAAACGGCATGGGCTTCTTGTTCACGCGATAGCGCAGCACGTCCTTTAGGCTGAGCCGCTGCATGCACGACTGGAGGTTTTCCAGGTCGTCCATGATGTCGTCCTCAAGGGCGGCGAGCAGACCCTCCATGTCGCCGAAGTTGTTGTACAGCGTGCCGCGGTTGAGGTCCGCGCGAGCGCACAGGTCGCTGGCGCTGAAGTTGGTCAGGCCGCGTTCCTCGATCAACTCAACGAGCGCATCGCGCAGCGCGCGCTTCGACCGCGTGATGCGCCGATCCTCGGCGGCAAGCGGCGTATCCGCAGACGCTATCGCCGAGTTCGAAGCGGAGCTTCGTTGCGTGGACATATGCCCCCTTCCTTGCGTATACAGACTGCGAGCACGCGATGACCGGACGATAACGGCCTCGCGACGCAGCTTGCTGCGTTTTGCGTTTTGAACAACCCGGGCAATAATGGACAAGTTGTTCAATAGCGTTATTTTACCAACCAGACAAGTGGGAATCAACGAACGCAACGCGCCTGCAAACGAGTCCCGCAACCTCTACATATATAAGTAGCCGTGGGTCTTGCACGGCGCCCGAAATGCAAGGCGACGCCCGAATGCCCTTTCACCACGGTGCGTTTCGCAGAGCAACGTCGGCAGCACGGCATAGCCTCGAAGCAACGTCCAGCGCAATGCGCTTTGCAAAATAGCATCGATGCGACGCTATTTCCCGAGCGGCAGCATCGGCGGAGCAACGTGGCTTCCGACACTCTGCCGACACCGCGATGCCGTTGGGCGTCGCCTTGCCGCCGTTCGTCCCCATTCTACACCATAGCCGACTGGGTTATCGATTTTACAGATATCGTCAACCCGCCTTTTCGTATGAGCAAAGCTATTGCCCAATAATCCCCGCTCGGTATACTAGGCGTCACGCAAAACAAGGCGCCTGGCCGCCCCGATCGCAAACTCACGGGGCCGTCCAAGCGCGAAACGATGGGAGGGAGACCCTACATGAAGAAGTCAGCACTGAAGAAGCTCGCGGCGTTCGCCGCCGCAGGCGTCCTGGCCGCCGGCGTCCTGGCCGGTTGCGCAGGCTCCGGTTCCAACTCCGGCTCCGACGACAAGACCATCACTGTCGCCGCCAGCCCCACCCCGCACGCCGAGATCCTCACCAACGCCGTGGCCGATCAGCTCAAGGAGCAGGGCTACACGCTCGAAGTGAAGGAGTTCACCGACTACATCCAGCCCAACACGGTCACCGAGGAGGGCGAGGTCGACGCCAACTACTTCCAGCATCAGCCCTACCTGGATTCCTTCAATGAGGAGAAGGGCACGCACCTGGTCTCCGTCGAGGCCATCCACTTCGAGCCCTTCGGCCTGTACGCCGGCAAGACTGCTTCCCTTGATGCCCTGGCCGACGGCGCAACCGTCGCCGTGCCCAACGACACCACCAACGAGGCTCGCGCCCTGCTCCTGCTGCAGCAGGAGGGCCTGATCAAGCTGGCCGACGGCGCAGGCATCACCGCAACCGCCAAGGACATCGTCGAGAACCCCAAGAACCTGCAGATCAAAGAGCTTGAGGCCGCCAACATCCCGAACGCCCTGAAGGATGTCGACATCGCCTGCATCAACGGCAACTACGCCCAGGCTGCCGGCCTGTCCGTCGAGAAGGACGCCCTGGCCGTCGAGGCCACCGACTCCCTGGCCGCCGAGACCTACGCCAACGTGCTGGTCGTCAAGGACGGCAACCAGGATTCCGAGAAGATTCAGGCCCTGGCCAAGGCCCTGAAGTCCGACGCCGTGCGCGACTTCATCAACAAGACCTACGAGGGTGCCGTCGTCCCGGTCTTCTAAGCCACAACAACGAACCGATCGCGAAAGCGGGCCCACGGGCCCGCTTTTTCGTTGTCTATAGGCCCCTTCGCCCAACCGATACCGCCGCAATTTGCTATCCTGTTGCAAAAGAATCGCCCGTTAAAAGGACCGCATCATGCAAATCACCCCGGAAGAAATCGCCGAAACGCTTGCTATGGTCAGCAAGCAGCACCTGGACATCCGCACCATCACGTTGGGCCTGAACCTGCGCTCCTGCACGGATTCGGACATCAACACCATGGCGCGCAAGGTCTACGACAAGATGACGAAGGCCGCAGAGCAGCTGGTGCCCACCGCCGAGCAGCTCGAGCGCGAGTTCGGCATCCCGATCGTGAACAAGCGCATCTCCGTCACGCCCATCGCCGAGATCTGCGCCGCCGTGCCCGACACCGACCTGTCGCGCATCGCCGTGGCCATGGACAAGGCTGGCGCCGAGGTGGGCGTCGACTTCGTGGGCGGCTTCTCCGCGCTCGTGCACAAGGGCGCATCGGCAGCCGACAACAAGCTGATGGACTCCATCCCCAATGCGCTTGCCGCTACCGAGCGAGTATGCTCGAGCGTCAACGTCGGCTCCACGCGCGCCGGCATCAACATGGACGCCGCGCTGAAGATGGCCGGCATCGTCAAGCAGTGCGCCGAGCTGACGGCCGACCGCGATTGCATCGCCGCCGGCAAGCTGGTGGTGTTCTGCAACGCCGTGGAGGACAACCCCTTCATGGCCGGCGCCTTCCACGGCTCGGGCGAGGCCGACGCCGTGGTCAACGTGGGCGTTTCCGGCCCGGGCGTCGTGCGCCAGGTGCTGGCGAACATGCCCAAGGACGCCGATATGACCGAGGTCGCCGAGGCCATCAAGGCCACCGCGTTCAAGATCACCCGCGCCGGCGAGCTGATGGCCCGCGAGGCCAGCCGCCGCATGGGCGTGGCCAAGGGCATCCTGGACCTGTCGCTGGCCCCCACCCCGGCCGAGGGCGACTCCGTGGCCGAGATCCTGGAAGCAATCGGCGTGGGTCAGTGCGGCGGCCCGGGCACCACGGCCGCGCTCGCCATGCTCAACGACGCCGTGAAGAAGGGCGGCGTCATGGCCAGCTCCAGCGTCGGCGGCCTGTCCGGCGCGTTCATCCCCGTGTCCGAGGACGCCGGCATGATCCGCGCCGCCGAGTCCGGTGCGCTGTGCCTGGAGAAGCTCGAGGCCATGACCTGCGTCTGCAGCGTCGGCCTGGACATGATCGCCATCCCCGGCGACACACCGGTCGAGGCCATCTTCGGCATCATCGCCGACGAGTGCGCCATCGGCATGATCAACAACAAGACCACCGCCGTGCGCGTCATCCCCGCAATCGGCAAGAAGGTCGGCGACAAGCTGGACTTCGGCGGCCTGCTCGGCTACGCGCCGATCATGCCCGTGAACACCCACGCCGGCACCGTGTTCGCCCACCGCGGCGGCCGCATGCCCGCCCCCATCAACTCGCTGAAGAACTAGCGGAAGCGGCAAGCACCACCCGAACGCATGCGGGGATTCCGAACACTCGGGATCCCCGCTTTTCTTTTACCGCCGCCAACGTAAAAACGGCTCCCGCGGCCTTTGGGGTCGCGGGAGCCGTTCGTACGCGTTTATGCGCTTAACCTAGTCCCTGGTCAGCTTGCGGTGCAGGCGGTGGGGCTTTGCGGCCTCCTCGCCCAGGCGCTCGATGCGGTTCTTCTGGTAGCTCTCGAAGTTGCCCTCGAACCAGTGCCAGTTGCCCGGGTTCTCATCGGTGCCCTCCCACGCCAGGATGTGCGTGGCAACGCGGTCGAGGAACATACGGTCGTGGCTGGTCACCACAGCGCAGCCCGGGAAGCGCAGCAGCGCCTCCTCCAGGCTGGACAGCGTCTCAACGTCCAGGTCGTTGGTGGGCTCGTCGAGAAGCAGCAGGTTGCCGCCCTGCTTGAGCGTCAGCGCCAGGTTCAGGCGGTTGCGCTCGCCGCCGGAAAGCACGCCCGCAGGCTTTTGCTGGTCGGAGCCCTTGAAGCCGAAGCTGGCCACGTACGCGCGGCTGGGCACCTCGGTTTCGCAGACCATCATGTAGTCCAGGCCGCCGGAGACGACTTCCCACACGTTCTTGTCGCCATCGATGCCCGCACGGCCCTGGTCGACGTAGGAAACCTTCACCGTCTCGCCGAGCTTCAGGCTGCCGGAGGTGGGCTGTTCGATGCCCATAATCATCTTGAACAGGGTGGATTTACCCACGCCGTTGGGGCCGATCACGCCGACGATGCCGTTGCGCGGCAGCTCGAAGGACAGGTCGTCCATGAGCACGCGGTCGCCGAACTGCTTGTGCAGGTGCTCGACCTTGAGGACCTCGGCGCCCAGGCGCGGACCGGCCGGGATCTGGATCTCGGTGAAGTCGAGCTTCTTGGACTGCGCGGCCTCGGCGGCCATCTGGTCATAGCGCTCCAGACGGGCGCGGCTCTTCGCCTGACGCGCCTTCGGGGAGCTGCGAACCCACTCGAGCTCGCTGGCCAGGCGTTTCTGCAGCTTCTCATCGCGCTGCTTCTGGCCCGCCATACGCGCGGCCTTGGTCTCCAGGTACGTGGAGTAGTTGCCCTTGTACGGGTACAGGCTGCCGCGGTCGACCTCGCAGATCCACTCGGCCACGTTGTCCAGGAAGTAGCGGTCGTGCGTGACGGCCAGCACGGCGCCGGGGTACTTATGCAGGAACTTCTCCAGCCACAGCACGGACTCGGCGTCCAGGTGGTTGGTGGGCTCGTCAAGCAGCAGCAGGTCGGGGGCCTCGAGCAGCAAACGGCACAGGGCCACGCGACGACGCTCGCCGCCGGAGAGCACGTTCACCGGCATGTCGGGGTCGGGGCACTGCAGCGCGTCCATGGCCTGGGACAGCTGGCTGTCCAGATCCCAGCCGTTGGCCGCGTCGATGGCGTCCTGCAGCTTGCCCATCTCTTCCATGAGCGCGTCGAAGTCGGCGTCGGGCTCGCCCATGAGCGTGCCGATCTCGTTGAAGCGGGCGATGTTGGCCTTCACGTCGGCGAACGCCATCTCGATGTTCTCAAGGACGGTCTTGTCCTCGTCCAGCGGCGGCTCCTGCTGCAGGATGCCCACCGAGTAGCCGGGGGTCAGGCGCGCGTCGCCGTTGCTGACCTCCTCGATGCCGGCCATGATCTTGAGCAGCGTGGACTTGCCCATGCCGTTCGGGCCCACCACGCCGATCTTCGCGCCGGGATAGAACGACAGGGTGACATCATCGAGGATGACCTTGTCGCCGTGCGCCTTGCGCGCCTTGTACATTTGGTAGATGAACTCTGCCATGATGCTCCTTTATGTTTGACACGGCGGCATTGCCCGCCGAAAAAGCCGTTCCTTTGATTTAACCATATACCGGCGGAAAGGCATATCACCATTCGCCAAATGCACGCGAACGCGGGCCCTTCTCCCCATGCGGGCTCGACGCCGGAAAACCCGAGTTCAAGAGTTCCTTTTGCTAAGCGCGCGCGAACCTGGACGACTCCGCTACTTCCCGGGTTTTTGCAGGGCGGACGCCGCGGCGGCGGCCCAAGTGCGCGGAACGAAGCGGCTGCCGAACACGATGACCTTCGCCAGCACGCCTGGGCAGCACAGCAGGCGGTTGCAGCCCAGCGCTCGGATAGCCGCACAGGCAACGCGCGGGGAGCTGATGGTCATGCGGGCAAGCGATGTGCCGCCCGCGTCGGCGTTGTCCCAAAACGGCGTGCGAACAGGCCCGGGGCATAACGCGGTCACGTGCACGCCGTGCGGGCGCAGCTCCATATGCAGCGCACTTGAGAACGACTGGACGAACGCCTTCGAGGCGTAGTACGTGGACATATACGGCCCGGGAACGAACCCCGCCACGCTGGCCACATTGAGGATGCCGCCGTGCCCGCGCGCCGCCATGCCGGGTGCGAACGCATGGCAAAGCTCCATGAGCGCCATGTCGTTGGTTCGCACAAGCGCGCGTTGGCGTTCCAAGCTGCTTTCCGCGAAGGGCGCATCGTAGCCGAAGCCGGCGTTGTTCACGAGCGTCTCCACCTGCAGGTTCGCCGCCTGCACCTGCGACGCCAGCGCATCGACGGCGCCCGGCTGCGCGAAGTCGGCGACGAAGGTGCGCACGCCCACGCCGAAGCGCTCCGCCAGGTTCTTCGCCAGCTCGTCGAGCTTATCCTGGCTGCGCCCGACCAGGGCGAGCACGCCGTGGTCGCGGGCGAGCTCGGCGCACAGCTCGCACCCGATGCCGCCCGTCGCGCCCGTGACCAAGACGCAAAGCGCGGGCGCACCGGACTCGGGAATCGCGCACGCCATGCCCGTCGGGTCCGCCGGCAACTCGGAATGCGCGTGCGAGTCGGGCGATTGCAAACGCCCAGGCACGGGCCGCGCGCCGCAATGCGTTTCCGCCGCTTTGCCCGCACGCCCCTCAGCATCTTCGCCCGTGCTCGCAACGCCCGTCACGTTTTCCGGCAGCACCATACGCGCCAGCTCCTTCGCATCGTTGCGCCGCTACCCTGCGGCGCATTCCCTGCTACCAGAATACCAGCCATTCAATGCAGGTGCAGGCACGGCACGTATCCGTCGCCTTTCCGACGGGAAAGCGCTGCCCGGCGTCATCTGACCATCAGTACGCAAATCGCGATGAACGCCGCCACGAACAGGACAAGCGCTACCCCCAAGGCCCACACCGCCGGCCGGCCCCAGTTCACCGTCCAGCCGATGCCCGAGCGCTTCGGCAAAAACAGGCTGGCGTCGTCGGGGTTGCAATACAGCATGCCCAGCTTCCAGAAGCGGTCGTCGTCAGAAAGCAGCGTGTCCGACGCCTCCATGCGAAACACGCGCGACCCCGACTGCCCATACTTGACCCCTACGATAAGGTCGCCGACGACGCAAAGCAGCGCCATACCGATGATGACCGCCACCGCCACGCCCATGGAGACGATGCCAATCATGGCAAGCGCCATGCCCAAGCCGCAGGCAGCTGTACATGCCAAGCCCATGACCAGCAGAAACGCCGTTTGCGCATACGCGAACATCCCATACGCCCACGAGGAGCTTGCCGGGCGGCCCGGCTCCAGGCCCTTCTTCGATCGCAGCACCATCCAATGGCAGAACGCGAACACGGCAGCTAAAAACACCTCCAGCGCAACAGGGAACGCCGCAACCATCGGGCTTTTCGGAGCCATATCGGTGACGTTGCCCGAAACATCGACATGCATGGGAACTGCATCGGGCATGGAGCCGTAGCCCACGGCAACAACCGCTGCTGTCAGCGCCACAAGCGGCACATACAGCCAGTTCCACGCAAGCGAAATCGGACGCGGGGCCTGTTCGACCCCTTCGCCAATGGTCGCAACATGCTGCTGAGACTGCGCAGCCCAGCCGCAAGCACGCTTGAGACCCTGGACCTTCGCGCGGTAGCGCAGGATGAGCCCGTAACCGATCACCATCAGGGCAAGCGAGGCGACAACCACTACCGCCAGGGACGCTTCCGCATTCCCCATCAGGCATAATGCCAGCGCAGCAACAGCGAACAGCACCGTTGCGGCTATCACAATGGCAACGTAGCGATTCATGAGGCGGCGAATGCGCGGGTCGTCCCACGCCGAGGTGGGCACGGATACGGAGAACACCTCGCCGCGCGGCTGCAGGCGCGGCGTCAGCGCCATGGTCAGCCCCACAAGCGGAATAAACGCCACCAGAATCAGCATGATCGCTTGCACTTCGCTATTCAACATTTTCGACTCCCTTCTCTTACCCCCGCGCTTGCGCTTGAGGCCGCCCTCCTTCGTAAGGCGAAGGCAACGAGCCGCGCAAAGCGGCAAGCTGCACCACGGCTTTTGAAGTCGTCGCACGGATAGAGGACGACAACTTGCCGTTCTTGCTAAAACACGTCATCGAGCTGGGATTTCACCAACTGCTCGAACGCTTCCCTGCCACCGCCGGCCGCTTTGAACGCCAACGCCAGGCGGCGAAGATCGCGAACGAACGGGCCGCTCTCGACATCGCCTGCGCCCACAGATTCCCTCGGCTGCGCCACAAACGCGCCTGAGCGGCCGCGCATCAGCACAAACCCCTCGTCGCGCAGCAACGCATAGGCTTTGTTCACCGTATGCAGATTGATACCCAGGTCGCTAGCTAAGTTGCGAACGCCGGGCAACGCGTCGCCCGGCGCAAGCTCGCCCTGCGCGATGCCGCGAACAACCTCATCGCGGATTTGCCGATACAGCGGATCGGGCAACGCCTGGTCTATACGTATGAACATGCAACCTCCCTTCGCCGGATTCCGTTAGCTGCCACAACCTCGAGCCCGCAGCGAGCGCGCGACCGACGGCAAGCACGCCTGCTGCAACGCGTTTTCCGCACCCGCCAGCCGTAACGGTTCGCAGGAATCTGCTACGCAGAGCCGATTCGCTACACGCGACTTCCCGGCGCCCCGATTCTGGCTGTCAGGTAGTTGTTATAGCCATACTATAACAGATTTCAGGCTTTTGTTATAGTGCAAATAGAACAGAAGCCCCGAACTCGTGTGATGTTGGGGCAGGCAGCGGGCATTTTGGGCACGGCGGGCTTTCCAGGCCATACCATACAGGTAACGAAAACACCCGCATAACCCACAGGAGCACACATGAACTTGCAAAACATCCCCGCCATCTATCCCGAGGGCGCAGCGGCGCAGCAGCAGGCCGCCGCCATGGCGCAGGCCGCGCAGGCGCAGCAGATCGCCGGCATGGCCCAAGCCGGTGCCGCAGCGCAGGTCGGCATGCCCGTTTCGCATCGCCCCATGCGCCAGGCGGGCCGCCAGCTTCGCAGCACCACGCAGCTGCATGCGGTGGTCGAGGCCTGTCAGACGGTGCGCATCGCGTGCGTGGACGAGGAAGGCCCGTTCATCGTGCCCATGAGTTTCGGCTACGACTGGGCCGACCCCGAGGAGATCGACGCCGACGCACCGCGCTTGGCGCTGTGGGTGCACTCGGCCGGCGTCGGCCGAAAGGTGGACGCGTTCAACCGGGAGCCGCGCGTGGCGATCGAGATGGATGTGCAGGACGGCCTGATCACAGGCACGTACGCCTGCGCATATTCGTACGCGTACCGTTCCATCATGGGCACGGGCACCATCCATTGCATCCAGGGGATCGAAGCGAAGCGCTACGGCCTCACACGCATCATGCAGCACCTGGCGCCCGAAGCCTCGACCGACTTCACCGACCAGGCGCTCGCCCGCGCAAACATCTACTGCATCGACGTCGACCGCTTCACCGGCAAGCAACGAGCATAGAAAGCGATTTCGCAGGAATGAGAACGGGGCCGCTGGCATATCTGCCGGCGGCCCCGTTTCTACGGGAATTTCCCTTTACGCGCGATGGCTTTTGCGCCCAACCTTTTGGCTCCGAGTCTCCCCGCTTGCCAAAAGACCCCTTGCACGCAAGCCCTTCTGCGTATGCAAACTCCCCACTATTGCGCCCGACACCAGGTCAGAAGGCCTTTGCAGCCGGCCAACACGTCGCGGTAGGTGTCGTCGAAGTTGCCGGTGAACCAGGGATCGGCCACGTCAGCGGCATTCGCGCCGGCTTGCGCGATCGCGCGGGCATCCTGCGCGTCGGGCAAGACCTTCCCGTCCTCGCCGACCAGCCCCGCACCCGCAGCGAAAGCGAGCAGGCGCACGCACTTCGTTTCCGGATCGCTTCCGAAGACGCGGCTCAAGTGACGCTCGTTCTCGTCATCCATGTACACGAACAGGTCCCACTCGTCGTACTCGTCGGCGCGGACCTTGCGGGCGCGATGCGGCAGCACCGGCACGCCCACCTGCTTGAGCTTGTCGACCGTGCCATGATGCGGCGGATGCCCGATCTCGTCATTGGTGGTGGCGGCGGAATCGACGCGCAGAACGTCGCCCAACCCCGCCTTGTTCACCAGGTCCTGCATCACGAACTGGGCCATGGTCGACCTGCAGATGTTGCCGTGGCAGATGAAGAGGATGCGTGAGGTGGCTTGACGACGTGACATGCGACTCCGATTCGATTGTGATTAGCAGTAGCTGAATATGCTATTGCACGAATCAAGGAAGCGCAATAATGCATCCAATATTCGGCAAACTTCGCCACAGCATGGGCACCGGACGGGGGAAGCGGGGGCAAACCGCCCGCTTCCCCGCAACTTGATTCCCAACGCCCGGCTCAGCCCTGCCAGCTCCCTACAACCCCAAATCGCTGGCAACCTCGGCGGCGCACTTGAGGGCGTCGGCCATGGCGTTGACCACCAGGCTGCTGCCCGTGCGGGCATCGCCGGCAACGTACACGGCGGCGTCGTCCTTGCCCGCGGCGGCACGCATAGCACGATGCGAATCGCCGGCCGTCATCACCGGAAGCGGACGGCCCTGCGTCGCCAGCGGCACGCCGAACGCGTCGAATACGCCGCCCTCCGGGCCCGCGAAACCGCAGGCCACCAGTACCAGCTGCGCATCGACCTCGCGCTCGGAGCCTGCCACGGGCTCGGGCTTGCCGGCCGACCAATCGAACGAGCGAACCTGCAACCCGCGCACACGCCCGGCGCCGTCCAGCAGCACCTTCTGCGTATCGGCGCACCATTCGCGCAGGTCATCGCCCTGCAACGTGATAGCTTCCTCCTGACCGTAATCGGTCTTGGCCACGTTGGGCCATTCGGGCCACAGGTTCGACGCCGCGCGCTCCTTCGGCGCACGCGGACCATATTCCAGCTGGCGAACCGTGCGCGCGCCCTGGCGCACCGCGGTGCCCATGCAGTCGTTGCCGGTGTCGCCACCGCCGATGACCACCACGTCCTTGCCCTCGGCGCTGATGGCGGGCTTGCGACCCTCGAGCAACGCGCGCGTCTGCTCGGTCAGGTAATCCACCGCGTACACCACGTCCCCCGTGGCAACGCCGGCATCGAAGCCTTCCGCTCCCACGCCGCGCGCCTTGCAAGCGCCCGCGGCAACCACCACGGCATCGAACTCCGCGGCCAGCCCCGCCGCCACATCGGCATCGGCGGCGTCGACGCCCAGGCGGAACTCGATGCCCAGCTCGGCCATCAGATCCACGCGGCGCTTGACCACCGACTTGTCCAGCTTCATGTTCGGGATGCCGTACATGAGCAGGCCGCCGGCGCGGTCATGGCGCTCGACCACGCACACGCGCGCCCCGCGGCGCGCCAGGTCCCACGCGGCCACCAGGCCCGCCGGGCCCGAGCCGACCACGGCGACGCTCGGCGCGTCCTGGCCCGCCGGCTCGAAGCGGCGCGGCCCGCCGTGCGCCCACTGCCAATCGGAGATGGCGCGCTCATTGTCGTGGATGGTCTCGGCCTCGTCGTTGCGGGCAAGGTTGCACGCCGCCTCGCACAAGGCCGGGCACACGCGGCTGGTGAACTCGGGCATGGGGCTGGTCAGCGCCAAGCGCTCGGCAGCCTGTTCCCACTGGCCGCGCCACACCAGGTCGTTCCACTCGGGGATCAGGTTGTGCAGCGGGCAGCCGGAAGGCCTTGCCTTCCCAAACGGCGCCCCAACCTGGCAAAACGCCACACCGCATGCCATGCAGCGGCTTGCCTGCTCACGCGTCCGCTCCTCCGGCATCGGCTCGTATAGCTCGTCGAAATCGCGGGCTCGCTCTTGCACGGGACGCAGGCTGTGGGCGCAGCGACCGTGTTCCAAAAATGCTCCGGGCTTTCCCATCGCCTACTTCCCTTCCGTCATGGCATCGAATGCGATCTGCAGCGCATCGGTGCGCGATTTGCCTGCCGCCTCGGCCTCGGCCACCACGTTCATCACGCGCTCGTAATCGCGCGGGATGACCTTCACGAAGTGGCGCTTCAGCGTGTTGAACTGGTACAGCAGCTTGATGCCGCGCGGGCTTTGCGTGCGCTCGGCATGCTCCTCGATCAGGCTGCGGATAAGCTCGATCTCGTCGGCGGAAGGCTCGCACAGGCGCACCATGTCCTGGTTGCAGTTGGCCGCAAGCGTGCCGAACTTGTCGTACACGTACGCCACGCCGCCGGACATGCCGGCCGCGAAGTTCGGCCCGACCTCGCCCAAGATGAGCGCCACGCCGCCGGTCATGTACTCGCAGCCGTGGTTGCCCACGCCCTCCACCACCACGGTGGCGCCGGAGTTGCGCACGGCGAAGCGCTGGCCGGACAGGCCGTTGACGAAGCCCTTGCCGCTGGTGGCGCCGTAGAACGCCACGTTGCCGATGACCACGTTCTCATCGAATTTGTACGTGGCCGTCTCGGGCGGGCGCACCGTCAGGATGCCGCCGGAGAGGCCCTTGCCGAAGTAGTCGTTGGCGTCGCCGGTGATATTGAGCGTCACGCCGCAGGGCAGAAACGCGCCGAAGCTCTGGCCGCCGGAACCGTCGCAGTCCACGGTGATGGACCCCTCGGGCAAGCCCTCGGGATGCTGGCGCGTCACCTGGCTGCCCAGCATGGTGCCCACGCAGCGGTTCACGTTGTCGATGTCGGCACGGAATCGGATGGGCTCCAGATGCTCGCGCGCGCTTGCCGTGTACGGAATGAACAGCGTGGCGTCGAGCGACTTGTCAAGCTGGCAATCCGCCGCCATGGACGGCAGGAAGTGGCGACCATCCGCGCCGGGGATGGCGCGGCCGAACTCGCAGGTCGCGGGCGCCAGCATGTCGGACAGGTCCATCTCGTTGGCCTTCCAGTTGCCGGGCACCTCCACCTGGCGCAGGCACTCGGGATGGCCGACCATCTCGTCGACGGTACGAAAGCCCAGATCGGCCATGATCTCGCGCAGCTCCTCGGCCACGAACGTCATGAAGTTCACCACGTATTCGGGCTTGCCGGCGAAGCAACCGCGCAGCTTGCGGTTCTGCGTGGCGATGCCCACCGGGCAGGTGTCCTGCTGGCAGTCGCGCTGCATCATGCAGCCCATGGCCACCAGCGGCATGGTGGCGAAGCCGAATTCCTCGGCACCCAGCAAGCACGCCATGGCCACGTCGCGGCCGCACATGAGCTTGCCGTCGGTTTCCACCACCACACGGCTGCGCAGGCCGTTGCGCAGAAGCGTCTGCTGAGTTTCCGCCAGGCCGATCTCGAACGGGATGCCCGCATGGTAGATGGAGTCGCGCGGGGCCGCGCCCGTGCCGCCGTTGTGGCCGGAGATGGTGATCTTGTCCGCACCACCCTTCGCCACGCCGGTGGCGATGGTGCCCACACCCGCCAACGCGCACAGCTTCACCGAAACGCGCGCATCGGGGTTGGCATTTTTCAGGTCGAAGATGAGCTCCGCCAGATCCTCGATGGAGTAGATGTCATGGTGCGGCGGCGGCGAGATCAGGCCCACGCCCGGCGTGGAGCGGCGAACCTCCGCGATCCACGGGTACACCTTCTTACCGGGCAGGTGGCCGCCTTCGCCGGGTTTTGCACCCTGGGCCATCTTGATCTGAATCTCGATGGCGCTCGACAGGTAGCGGCTGGTCACGCCGAAACGGCCCGACGCCACCTGCTTGATGGCGCTGCACTTGCTGTCGCCGTTTGCCAGCGGCGTCTCGCGCGCCGGGTCCTCGCCGCCCTCGCCGGTGTTGCTGCGCCCACCAAGGCGGTTCATGGCGATTGCCAGGCACTCGTGCGCTTCCTTGGAGATGGAGCCGTAGCTCATGGCGCCGGTGTTGAAGCGCTTGACGATCTCGCTCGCGGGTTCGACCTCGTCCAGCGGCACCGGCTGGCGCGTCGGCGCGAAGTCCATGAGATCGCGCAGCGTGACCGCACGCCCGGGCACGTGGCACGCGGCGCTATACTCGCGGAACAGGTCGTAGTCGCCCTCGCGGCAAGCGCGTTGCAGCAGGTAGATGGTTTGCGGGTTGATCAGGTGCTCCTCGCCGCCAAGCGGACGCCACGCGGTAACGCCGAGCGTGGGCAGCTGCTCGGGCGAGGGGCTCTTCTCCAGGGCCAGAACGCTGTCGTAGCGCTCGTTGAGCTCGCGCTGCACGCCGGCGGCATCCAGACCGCCGATGCGCGTGGAGGTGTGCGTGAAGTACTTCTCCACCAGGGAATCGTCCAGGCCCAAGATCTCGAAGATCTGCGCGCTGTGGTAGCCCTGCATCGTGGAGATGCCCATCTTCGACATGATGGAGGTGATGCCGGCCACAACGGCGCGGTCGTAGTTGGCCACGGCCTCATCGCCGGGGATCGAGATCTCGCCGCGCTCGCACAGGTCGCGGATGCACTCGTGCGCCGCATACGGGTAGATGCCCGACGCGGAATAGCCCACCAAGCAGGCGAAATCGTGCGCGCGCATCGCGTCGCCGGTCTCGACGATCAGGTCGGCGTCGGTGCGCAGCCCCACGGCGATCAGGTGGTTGTGAACAGCAGCCAGCGACAGCAGGCTGGGGATGGGCACTTCGCCTTCCGCCGTGCGGTCGGTCAGCACGACCAGGTTCACGCCATCGTGCACCGCCTGCTCGACGTCGATGCACAGCTCGGTAAGCGCCGCCTCGAGCGCGCCCTCGGCGGCATCGCGGTCATAAGCGCACGCGAAGCGCTGCGTCTTGAAGCCGACGCGGTCGATGGCGCACAGGCGATCGAACTCGTCGTGCGTGAGCATGGGGCTTTCCAGGCGCACCAGGCGGCACGTGTCGCGGCAGTCCTCGAGCATGTTGCCGTGATTGCCGACGTACAGCACGCTGCTGGTGACGAAGCTTTCGCGCAGCGCATCGATCGGCGGGTTCGTGACCTGGGCGAACAGCTGGTTGAAGTAATCGAAGAAACTGCGCTGGCGCTTCGACAGGCACGCCAGCGGGGCGTCGGTGCCCATGGATGCCAAGGGCACCTTGCCCTGCTCGGCCATGGGGCGCACCAGCTCCTGCACGTCGTCGTAATGGTAGCCCAGCTTCGCCAAACGGCGCGTGAAGCCCACGTTCGCGTCGCGCTCAGCGGGCAGCTTGCCGGGCGCCGGGGCCTCCAGGTCGTCGACCGCCAGCGTCTCCTCGTCCAGCCAATCGCGGTACGGCTTCTCGTTGGCGTAACGGTTGCGGATCTCATCGTTCCAGATGACGCGGCCCTGGCCCGGGTCCACCTCGAGCATCTCGCCGGGGCCCAGGCAGCCAGCCTGCAGCACGTTGGCCGGGTCGACGTCGATGGTGCCGACCTCCGACGACAGGATCAGCCAGTCGTCGCGGGTGACGTAGTAGCGCGCCGGACGCAGGCCGTTGCGGTCGAGCGCGGCGCCGAGCATGCGGCCGTCGGTGAACGCGATGGCCGCCGGGCCGTCCCACGGCTCCATGAGCATGGACTGGTACGCGTCGTAGGCGCGGCGCTTGTCGGAGATGCGGTCGTTGTGGTCCCACGGCTCGGGGATCATCATGGTAACGGCGCGGTCGAGCGGGCGGCCGTTCATGGTGAGGAACTCCAGCACGTTGTCCAAAATGGCCGAGTCCGAACCCTCACGGTTGATAATCGGCAGCACTTGTCGCAGGTCATCGCCTAGCGCCGGGCTGTATAGCTTCGGCTCGCGGGCGCGCGTCCAGCTGATGTTGCCGCGCAGCGTGTTGATCTCGCCGTTGTGGATGATGTAGCGGTTCGGATGCGCGCGCTCCCAGCTGGGCGTGGTGTTCGTGGAATAGCGCGAATGCACGAGCGCCAGGCTGGTCTCCACCGCCGCGTCGTTAAGGTCGGTGAAGAAGCGGCGCATCTGCGTGGCCACCAACATGCCCTTATACACGATGGTGCGCGACGACATGGAGCACACGTAGAAGATCTTGCCCGCAAGCGCCGAGTTGGCGTCGGCGGAGCGCTCGATGGTGCGGCGGCACACGTACAGCTTGCGCTCGAACGCCTGACCTGCGTCGACGTCGGCGGGGCGGCGCAGGAACGCCTGCAGGATGGTGGGCATGCACGCCTGCGCGGTGGAGCCGAGGTCGTGCGGGTCGACGGGCACCTCGCGCCAGAACATCAGCGGGATGCCGCACTTCGCGCAGCCCTCCTCAAACGTGCGCTTCGCGTCGCGGACGCCCGTGGGGTCGTCGTGCGGGAAGAAAAGCATGGCCACGCCGTAATCGCCCTCGTCGGGCAGCAGCTGGCCCTCCTTCTGGGCCTCCTTGCGGAAGAAACGATGCGGAATCTGGAACAGCACGCCGGCGCCGTCGCCGGTATTGCGCTCCAAGCCGGTGCCGCCGCGATGTTCAAGGTTCACCAACACGGAAAGCGCGTCGTCGAGCATGGCGTGGCTTCGCTGTCCCTTCAGGTGGGCCAGAGCACCGATACCGCACGCGTCGTGTTCGTAACTGGATCGGTACAAGCCGGGCGTGCGCACTGCGGTTGCCGCCGGTGCGGCATGCACGCGACCAGCCGTTTCGTTCGCGCATTGCGCGCCGGTGAAGCCAGCGGCCGCCCCCGTTTCGCGGGCTGCCTCAGCTTGTTCGGTAAGTTCAGCGTTCATATGCGGTCCTTCGTCTGGATGATAAGGCCGCCTGAAAACGTAAGCGGCCCGCATTCAGTGTGCAGGCCACGTGTTACGCAAGCGTTTCCGCCGCTACGGTTAACCAGTTGGAAACAACATCGTTCGAAGGTGGAAACATGGCGACGGACGGGTCGCCGTTCGCCGCTGCCCGCCACCGCCCGCTGCTGCCCGCTGCCCAACACCGGGGAACGCGAACGAACGGGCAAAGGCAACACCGCCCATCTTCGCGCCCGCCCAGCCACCGCCATCCGCCGCCGAAAAAGGCGGGCCTTCCCCTTCCGAAAACGATCGCGCGTGTCATATCATGTGCGCAACGTTTTCACCTTCGGGGAGGAGTCCCTATGACAAGCTTCGACGCTCGACCCGCCGGAAACGGCCTCACCCGTCGCACCATGATCAAAACGTCCGCCGTGCTCATCGGCTCGTGCGCGCTCGGTTTCACCGGCGTCACCTCGCTCGGATGCAGCGCGAACAACAACGGAGGCGGCGCTTCCTCAGGCGAGTCCGACCAGGTAACGCTGCACGTAGATGACCAGCGCTTCTTCATAAACGGCGACGCCGCGGGAACCGCGTTCTCGGGCGCAGCGCTTTCCCTGATCCCGAACCTTGCCGACGGCACCATAGCGCTCTGCTATCGCGATGGCGAAAACCCCGATCCCTGCTGCCTGACGTTGGCGCCGCTTGGGTCCCCTGTCATCGTGACGGGAACGCTGCGCATGCTCAACGTCGACGGCGTGAACTCCGACGGCGTCGTTTCCATCCAACCTGACGCGACCATCAGCGTATTGAGCCTCGGCTCGATCAAGACCGCCGATATCGAAGGGTCGATCGACCATCTCATCGTCGTCGGCAAAAGCGACGCCGTCGCACACAACGGCGCGCGCATCGGACGGGCCACGCTGGGCGACTCGTGCGCCGACCTGGTCATCAACGCGAACAGCTCCGTGGGCGACGTCGACGCGCCCTTCGAGGCCCAGGTGTCCGGCGAAGGAGCCGGCGGCGCGCACGTGACCATCACCGGCGACGAAGGGGCCGCCGAGCAGCGCCACGGCACGCTGCTCGAGGCCGCGAACGACGATGCCGCCTGGGAAGACGCCATCGCCGCCCTGACCGACGCCGCAACCGCCCAGCAGGCGAAAGCGCCCGCCGGCAGCGGCACCGCCTCCGCAACCGTCGCCTCCATCAACCCCTTCGCCCCACAAACCGCCTACGCAGACGAGACCGCAGGCGGCCCCACCATCGACACGGAGGATGCGGCCGACGATGACAACAACGAGAACCTGCTGTCCTTCACGCCCGGGGAACCCCTGGAAAACGATGGCGAGCCCGACGTGTCATCCAATGATCAGCCCGCCGAGGACTTCCAACAAGACGTGGCCGCGCTGGGCGCGGAAGACCCTGCCCCCGAAGCCGACGTCGCGATCGAGGCTATCGATCTGTTGATCGCCGGCTTGAAATTCATCGGCGAGCAGACGGCGGGGCGCGCCTTCGAGTACGGAAGCTCGTCTCTGCTCGATCTGGTGTTCGGCGGCAACGACGAATCGGCGCAGATCATTGCGAAGCTTACCGAGATCCAAGGGCAGCTCGACGACATCGAGCGCAAGATCGCGCAGGTCATAGCCCAATTCGACAAGCAGGCCTGCTACCTGCAGGTGAACAATTACCTCAGCAAGTTCTCCGCCGAGATGCGATGGGACCTCTCAAAGCTCAACAGCATGGTGGAATCCATCGACGCGCTGCCCGATGGAAGCGAGAAGGAAGCCCGCCGCAAGGAGTTCGCCGAGAACCTGTACTCGAACCCCCGCTACCAGGCGTGCGGCAGATACGTTTACGACATGGCCGGCGTCCTGGGCAACGAGATTATGCAGTGCTACACCGGCACGAACAAGAACCTGTTCGGCGCGTTCGACGAGCTGATGGTGCTGAGCTACAAGTGGGAGCACCACGGATATGAGATGCGCGCCAACTTCCAAAGCTCAGTGCTGTCGAACTTCATGGCGCTCGTCAACTATTCGACGTTTTGCCTCAACGAGCACTACCTGGCCATCAAAGACGACCCCGAGAAGAAGACCGAGCTTGCCGAGTGGTTGGGCTTTTGGAAGGGCCTGTTCGGAACCGCCACGCTGCCCGAGACGGCGCTGACCTTGCTTGCCGAAGATGACGATGCCGACGGCACCGCGACGGGCGTCGCCAACGAGGTTGCGGCGATGGCCACCGCGCAAAAGCTGGTGAAACGGGCCGATAACATCCGCTACTACCAGGTGCCGGGACATCAGGTGCAAATCGCCGCCAACGCCGCGAACGTGCACACGACCAAGGACGGCGGCCTGACGCAAAAGCAGCTCATGAGAGATTCCGCAGGTCATTGCGTGCTCACGCAAGATCAGCTGGTCAACATGTACCTTGACTACGACAAGAAGAAGACGCTCACGGACATCCTGTTCGGCGAAGGCGAGGGCAACCTTGCCGCGCCGCGCGACACGGGGGCGCCCTTCGTTGCCTATCAGCTGCCGCTTATCGATGAACGCCAGATGAAGCATCCGTCGCATCTCTATCGCCACAAATACTATGCGCCCATCGTGAACAACGACGGGACGACCGGCCGCGCATATGTGGCGTTATACGACAACGGCAAGCGCATATTCAACTTCACGGGCATCGCCGTGTACCGCGTGTAGACGGATTGCTACCCCTGAAAAACCGCGCGGACCAGGTACTCCACGTTGCCCTCGTGGCCGGTGATGGGGCTTTCGGTGACGCCCGTGCACTCGAAGCCGGCGGCTTCCAAGGCCGCTCGTACCTCGTCGACCGTTCGCAGGCGCACAGCCTCGTCGCGCACGATGCCGTGGTCGGTTTCGTCGTGCTGGCTTTCGAACTGGGGCTTGATCAGGCCGATGAAGATGGTGCCCGCCTGCGCGAAGCGCGCGAACGTGGGCGCCAGGGCCGCCAGGCCGATGAAGCTCAGGTCGGCCACCAGCAGGTCGAACGGCGCACCCAGCTCAACGGGGTCCGCCAGCTTGATGTTGGTGCGTTCGAACACCGCCACGCGCGGGTCTTGACGCAGCTTCCACGCCAGCTGCCCGTAGTTCACGTCCACGCACGCCACGCTGCCGGCGCCGGCCTGCAGAAGGCAATCGGAGAATCCACCCGTCGAACTGCCGATATCCATGCAGCGCATGCCCGAGACGTCCTGCCCGAACGCGTCGAGCGCGCCCTGCAGCTTGCGCCCGCCGCGCGAGACGAACTTCTTGCGGCCCTTCACCACGATGTCGGCGTCGGGCGCGACCTTGATGGCCGCACTGGTAACGTACACGTCGTCCACCTTCACCTCGTGTGCCAAAACGGCGCGCAGCACGGTGCCGGCGTCGGGGAGCACCCCCTGCTCGACCAACAGCTCATCCAAGCGTATCTTTTTCGGTTTCTTAGTCATGCGGCCCATTATAGCGAAAGACCTCGTCAGCCCCGCAAGCAAACGCCCCGCCCCACAAGAAACGGGGAGCCGGCATCGTGCTGCAGCGAGGCAAATTGAAAAGAGGCGAGAAGAAATGCACGGGCAACACCGCAGCATGCCCTGCAGAAGCAAACGCCACCGCGCAGATGCAAACGCCAGCGCAATCCTCTTGGCATCTTGCCCTACAGAAGCAAACGCCACCGCGATCCTCTTGGCATCTTGCAAGCCACCGCTTTGATAAGACCAGCGCTTCAACAAGACCAGCGCCCCCACGTACAAGCACAATCAAACGCGTCCGCGAATAATCGTTGGTTTTAGCCCCCTTGGACATTCCGGCACGCCAGCCTTCGCAATCGTAGACCGCGAAAATCGTGCGTTTTGGCCACCCTTGGACAGAATGAGCGATTATTCGTAATCAGCAGGCCAAAAAGCCCCTCGAGCCATCGCCGAGCGTGAGGGAATTGGACATTCTTGACGATAGTTTGCGCTTTTCAGCCCCACACTGTCTTTACAAGGCGCTAAACATGCGAATAATTGTTCGTTTTGTCCCCTCTTGGACAGAATGAACGATAATTCGCGGCCAGCAGGCCTAAGAACCTCTCAAACCATCGCCAGGCGTGAGGAAATCGGACATTTTTGACGATAGTTGGCACTTTTGAGCCCCACACCGTCTTTGCGAGGCCTCGACCATGCGAATAATCGCACGTTTTGTCCCCAGACGGCCAAAACTTGCGATTATTCGCACCTGCCATGACCAACGCCGGCCAAAACGAACGATTATTCGCACCCGCAATGACCAACGCCAGCCAATGCCGGCTAACGCCAACCAATGACAGCCAATAGCCGATCGCGCTCGGTTCATCGCAAGCAATAAAACCCGTTCGCCTAGCACAAAAGCGAAAGCACTGCCGGCCGCGCGACCGACTACCCCTTTGCGCGCGCAAGCAAAACGCCCAGCAAGCCAAAAGCCTGCTGGGCGTTCGTGGGTTTCGCTTCGCGGCGATTTATTCCTGCGGAAGCAACAGTTGGGCGATTTACTCCCGCAAAGGCAGCAGCCGAGCGATTTACCCCCGCGGAAACAACGACTGAACAATCTGCCCCTGCGGAAGCAGCGACTAGGCGATCTACTCCTACGGAAGCAGCAGCCGAGCAATCTGCCCCTCCGGAAGCAGCAGCCGAGCAATCTGCCCCTCCGGAAGCAGCAGCCGAGCGATTCGTCCCCGCGGGAGCAGCAGCTGGGCGGTTTATTCCTGCGGAAGCAGCAGCTGGGCGATCTGCACGGCGTTGAGCGCAGCGCCCTTGCGGATCTGGTCGGCGACCACCCACATTGCCAGGCCGTGCTTGACCGTGGGGTCGCGGCGGATGCGGCCGACGTAGGTGTCGTTCGTGCCGGCCAGCAGGCCCGGCATGGGATACACGTCGTTGGCGGGGTCGTCCATGACGGTAACGCCCGGCGCGGCGGCAAGCGCCTCGCGAGCGGCCTCGGGCGGAACATCGCCGACGAACTCGACGTTGATGGACTCGCCGTGGCAGCGCAGCACGGGCACGCGCACGCAGGTGGCGGCCACCTGCACGCCCTCGTCGCCCATGATCTTCTTCGTCTCCGCAACCATCTTCCACTCTTCCTTCGTGGAATCATCGTCCAGGAACACGTCGATGTGCGGGATGGTGTTGAACGCGATGCGGTGCTTGAACGCCTTGATGGTCAGCTCGTCCTCGGGCTTGCCGTCCAGGAACTCGCGCGTCTGATCGTACAGCTCGGCCATGGCCGGGGCGCCGGCGCCGGACGCGGCCTGGTACGTGGAGACGACCACGCGGGTGATGCGCGCCAGGTCATAGAGCGGCTTGAGGGCGACCACCATCTGGATGGTGGAGCAGTTCGGATTGGCGATGACGCCGTTATGCCAGCTCACGTCGCCGGGGTTCACCTCGGGCACCACCAGCGGCACGTCCTCGTCCATGCGGAACGCGCTGGAGTTGTCGATCATGACGGCGCCATGGGAGACCACGGCCTCGCGCATGGCCTTCGACACGGAGCCGCCGGCGGAGAACAGCGCGATGTCGACGCCCTCGAACGACTCGGGGGTCATCTCCTGCACGGTCAGCTCGCCTGCGGGAACCTGGCCGCAGCCCTTGAACGGCAGCTTCTTACCGGCGGAACGCGCGGAAGCCAGCGCGATGACCTTCGACGCGGGGAAATTCAGGTCGTGCAGCACATTCAAGAACTCGTTGCCGACGGCGCCCGTAGCGCCGCAAACCGCAACCACCGGGTTAGCCGGCATAACTTTCGTCCAAGCCATGAGGTCCTCCTCGTTCACGTTCCGGGTTGATATATCGTCAAGATGGGTGCTTTTGCGCCCCATATTGCCTTGAGGGATGCGCACCGGCCCCTGCCTGCGTGCAATGGGAAAGGAGCCGCGGGTGCTTCGCACCCCCGCGGCTCCGAGCGGTCCGTTCGCCGTATGGCGCCTTCGGCACGCGAGCCCTTGGGCTCGTGCAAAGGCGGGGTGCTACAGTCGGCCGCAACATCGAGCAGTCCGGCTGCCGTCAGGCAGACGGAGCTACAACTACCTGCCCTTGTTCATCTTCGCGGCGATCTCCTCCGCGGACAGCTGCGTCTCCTCGAACACGCTATCGGAGTCCAGGCCGAAGGCCGTGTGCAAGCAGCGCACCGCGGCAGCAGTCTGGGCGCCGTCGACCACCACGGACAGGCGGATGGGCGACGTGGAGATGGCCAGGATGTTGATGTTGTTCTCGCCGAGGGTCTGGAACGCCTTGGCGGCGATGCCGGGGCTGGACTTCATGCCCGTGCCCACGATGCTGACCTTGGCGATGTCCTCGTCGACCACGTATTCACGCGCGTTGACATCGGGAAGGATGCGCTCCACCGTCTCGCAGGCGCGCTTCTCGTCGGCGCCCGGGCAGGTGAAGCTGATGTCGGTGATGCCGTCCTCGGACACGTTCTGGATGATCATGTCCACGCTCACCTGGTTGCCCGCCAAAGCGCTGAACAGCTTGGCGGCGACGCCGGACATGTCGGGCACGCCGCGGATGGTGACCTTCACTTCCGACGTGTCGTGTGCGATGCCGGTGATGACGGCTTCCTCCATCATGTCGGTTTCCTCCTTGACATAGGTGCCCTCGGCGTCGGAGAACGCTGAGCGGGAATGGATGACCACGTTGTACTTGCGGGCGAACTCGACGGCGCGCATCTGCAGGACGCCGGCGCCGGAGCCGGAAAGCTCCAGCATGTCCTCGTAGTTGATGACGTCGAGCTTCTTCGCACGCGGGCAGATGCGCGGGTCGGCGGTGTAGACGCCGTCCACGTCGGAGTAGATCTCGCACACGTCGGCGTTCAGGCCGTGCGCCACGGCCACCGCCGTGGTGTCGGAGCCGCCGCGGCCGAGCGTGGTGATGTCGCCATCGGCATCGACGCCCTGGAAGCCGGCGACGACGGCGATGGCGCCGCGCTCGAGCGCATCGCGCACGCGCTCGCTGTGCACCATGACGATCTTCGCCTTGTTGTGGAACTTGTCGGTCTCAATGCCAGCCTGGCGGCCGGTGAAGCTCATGGCCTTGTAGCCACGCGCCTCGATGGCCATGGCCAAAAGCGACATGGACACCTGCTCGCCGGTGGAGAGCAGACGGTCCATCTCGCGCAGCGGCGGGTTGTCGTTGAGCGCGGCTGCCAGGCCCACCAGCTCGTCGGTGGTCTTGCCCATGGCGGACACCACGGCGACCACGTCATGGCCGGCCTGCTTCTTCGCGATCAGCTTCTTCGCAACCATTTGGATGCGCTCGGGGCTTGCAACGGACGTGCCCCCGAATTTGCATACGATTAGCGACATGCGTTTCCTTTTTCGGACGGGGTTTCGATTGTCTGCCACTATAGCAAACAACCTCGTAACCACCGCGTCAAACGATGGTTGCGAGGTTGTTTTTTCACAGCGAACGTATGGACGAGCTGGCGATATCGGGCCGAACGGCCACGCGCTATCGGTTTGCGGGATAGCCGGCGGCCGGATGAGGGCTCGGAACGCGAGGCGCGCACGACCCTGCCGCACGACGGGCGCCGGCCGCGGGGCAGGAAGGCCGCCTAAGCGCGATCGGCCAGCAGGCGCCATCCGAGACACGAGGAGGCCGCGCGATCTTCGCCGCCCCCTTCGCCACCCCTTCGCCACACGCAACTCGAGCCTTGCGCCCCCGCGCGCCTTGCAGCGCCCCGGAAGCTCCGCCGCCTACGAAAACGCGACGAACGTGAACAGGAATGCCGCGGACACGATCCACATGAGCGGCTTGACGTCGCGCCAATGGCCCTGCGTCACCTTCACCACCACGTAGGTGATGAAGCCGATGCCGATGCCGTTGGTGATGGAATAGGTGAACGGGATGCCCATGATGGTGACGAACGCGGGGATGGCCGCCTCGAGGCTTCCCCAGTCGATCTTGCCGATGTCGCTCATCATAAGGTAGCCGACGACCACCAGCGCGCCGCAGGTTGCCGAGCTCGACACCATGCCGATGATGGGAGCCAGGAACGCGCAGACGAAGAACGCCAGGGCCACCACGATGTTGGACAGGCCCGTGCGCGCGCCGGCCGCCGCGCCCGAGGTGGACTCGGCGAACGACGTGATGGAGCTTGCGCCGACGAAGCCGCCGACGATGGCGCCCACGGAGTCGACCATGAGGATCTCGCGCGTGTTCTCCACGTTGCCGTCCTCGTCGACGAAGCCGCCCTGCTGGCCCACCGCCATCATGGTGCCCATGGTGTCGAAGAAGTCGCTCATGAGCAGGCTGAACACGAACATGAGCAGCACGGGCTGCACGAACACCTGCACGATGGCCAGGCCGCTGCCGTCGGGCAGCTGCTGGAACGGGGCGCACAGCGCGCTGAAGTCGGGAACGAAGTCGAACTCGGTGGGCAGCGCCGTGACGCCGAGCGGGATGCCCACGATGGTGGCCACCACAATGGAGATGAGCAGGCCGCCCTTCGTGCCGCGCACCGTCAATATGATGGCAAGGGCGATAGACACCACGGACACTATGGCCGTAGGCTCGGTCAGGCTACCCATGGTGACGAGCGTGGAGGAGTCGGGCGCCAGGATGCCGCCGCCCTTCAGGCCGATGAACGCCACGAACAGGCCGATGCCGATACCGATGGCCTGGCGCAGCGCCACGGGGATGGCGTCCATAACCGCCTCACGCAAGCCCAGCATGACCAGCACCAAGATGATGACGCCTTCCAAAAACACCACGCCCATGGCGATGCGCCAGTCGAGCCCCATCGACCCGCACAGCGTGAAGGCCACGACGGCGTTGATGCCCATGCCCGACGCCAGCGCGATGGGTCGGTTGGCGATCAGGCCCATGGCCGCCGTCATGACGGCGGCACCGAAGCACGTAGCCGTGAGCGCGGCGTTGAACGGGATGCCCGCCGCTTCCATCATGGCGGGGTTGACCGCCACGATATAGGCCATGGTCAGGAAGGTGGTCAGACCCGCCATCACCTCCGTACCCAACGAGCTGCCGCGCTCGCCTATCTTGAAGAAACGCTCGATAGCCGCTTCCATTCCGCCCTTTCCCCTTTCCGGATGCGCGCATTGCGGCGCACCCCTCTTCCACCCGCGCCCCCACAGCGCGGCGGCCGCCCGAGCAAGCGCACGAACGGCCGGAGACAAATCATCATATGCGGAAAACCGCAACCGCCAGATTAGCACACGCGGGGACGACGAGCTCGACGCAGGCGGTGGGAGAACCAGGCAAAAGGGCGAGCTGCGAGGGGCGGCTAGCGGGCGTCCTCCTCGGGCATCTTCCAAAGCAGGACGAAGCCGACGATGAACAGCACCGCCACGCTAAGGACGCCGTAGCTGCTCGAGCCCGTGAGCTGGGTGAACACGCTTACCAGCAGCGTGCCCATGATGGTGGCGTACTTGCCGAAGATGTCGAAGAAGCCGTAGTACTCGTTGGCGTTCTCCTTCGGGATGAGCTTGCCGAACTCGCTGCGCGACAGCGCCTGGATGCCGCCTTGGAACAAGCCCACGCATACGGCCAGCACCCAGAACTCGACGGCGGAGCGCAGGAAGAACGCGGCGAACAGCGTGATGCAGAAGTACGCGAACACCGCGATCAGCAGCATGCGCTTGGTGCCGAAACGCCCGGCCAGGCGCCCGTAGGCGATAGCGGACGGAAACGCCACGAACTGCGTCACCAGCAACGCCAACACCAGCTGCGTGGAGTCGATGCCCAGGTCGGTGCCGTAGCTGGTGGACATGGTGATGATGGTGTGCACGCCGTCGATGTAGAAGAAGAACGCCAGCATGAACATGAGCAGGCGCTTGTCGCGCGCGATCTTCTTGCACGTGCCCGCCAAGCCCTTGAGCGTATGGCGGAACAAGTGCTCCTCGCGCGCTTTGAAGTGCGTCTGGTGCACGTCGCGCAGCACCGGCACGGAGAACACCAGCCACCACGCCGCGGTGATGACGAACGAGATGCGGATGCCGTCAAGCTGCCCGATGCCGAAGCTGCTGCCGAAAAGCACGATGACCAGGCACACGATGAACGGGATGCAAGATCCGATATAGCCCCACGCATAGCCTTGGGACGAAACCTCGTCGTAGCGATCCTGCTCGGTGGCGTCGACCAGGAACGCATCGTAGAACACCAGCGACGCGTTGAGCATGACCGACGAGAACACGTATATAGCCAGGAACACCATGGCGTTGCCGGGCACGCCCATGACCGCGAGCGATACCGCGCCCGTGCCGATGGTTCCCGCAAGGAACTTCTTCTTGTTGCCCTTCAGGTCGGCCAGGCTGCCCAGAAACGGCATGAGCAGGGCAAGCGCCAGCGAGGCTACCGTGGTCGCATAGCCCCAGGCCACCACGGCGGACGACCCAGGTTCGGCGATGGCCGAGAAATAGATGGGGATGAGCGTTGCCGCCAGCATGACGTATGCGGAGTTTCCCACATCGTACAAAACCCAGCTGCGCTCGCGTTTCGACAGGCTGCGAAGGCCCAATCCCATGGCTGCTCCTTGCTATCGGCAAAGCCCGCGCCGCCCGCGGGAACCCGCCGACGCGCAGGCCCGTGCGGTTCTGAACACCGAATCGTGCATGTACGTTGAACGCCGCCGAGCGGCGCGCAAACCATTGTATATGATGGCTATAATCGTCCACGTAAAATGAATGTCAGCCACACGAGAAACGGGGATACGGAATGCCAGCAATCATCACCCATGATTTCTTCGGACGCGACGTGTACGACGCGCTGTTCCAGACCATCGGCGGATCGCGCGACGAAGCCGATGCGTTCCTGCTGGGAAACCAAGGCCCCGACCCGCTGTTCTACGCGGTGGCCGACTTCCGCGCCACGGCGTACCACAAGCTGGGCAACACCATGCACAGCCGAAAGCCCGCCGAGCTGCTGGCGGCGCTGAAGGACTCCCTCGGCGTCCTAGACCCCGAGGAGAAGCCGCTCGGACGCGCCTACGCGCTGGGCTTCCTTTGCCACTACGCGCTCGATTCCACCGTGCACCCGCTGGTGTACTGCCACGAGCATGCGCTATGCGACGCAGGCGAGCCGGGCTTGACGCGCGATGACGGCAGCGAGGTGCACGGCGTCATCGAAAGCGAGCTGGACGAGATGGTGCTGTTCGCCAAGCGCGGCGACACCGTGGCCACGTTCAACCCCTCGCGCGAGATCCTGCACGCAAGCGAGGCGGTGCTCGGCGCCGTGTCGAAGATGTACGCTTACCTGTCCCTGAACGTGTACGGAGAAGTAGTCCCGCACAACCTGTTCCGCCTGTCGGTGCACGGGTTCCGCCTGGTGCAGCGCCTGTTCTGGTCGCCTACCGGCATCAAGCGCGACCTCATCGGCCGCATCGAGCGCCTGGCGCGCCCGCATTCGTTCTACCAGTCCATGAGCCATCGCCCGGTGGCCGCCGCCGAAAGCGTGTTCGACAACCACGAGCACGACGCCTGGACCAACCCCTTCACCGGCGACGTGCGCACCACCGGCTTCTGGGACCTCTACGATCAGGCGCAGTACAAGGCGAAGAACCTGATCGCCGCCTTCGATCAGCCGGGCTTCACCGTCGAGCGGACGCGCGAGCTGACCGGCGAGCTGGACTTCTCCGGCCGCCCCACGCAAGCCCAGGTGCTGGCGGTGGAATAGCGGGCTGCGGGCGGCAACCTCATCCTATATAACGACTCCCATATGAAAGGGTATTCATGCTGGAAGTAGCCCTGGCTATCCCCTATTGGCTCGAGCTCGCCGCAACCATTGCGGGCGCCATCTTCGGAGCGCTCAGCGCTGTACGGGCGAAATACGACATCTTCGGCGTGTGCTGCATCGCCATCGTGGTCGGCCTGGCCGGCGGCATCACGCGCGACATCCTGCTGCAGGATTACGGCATCTACGCCTTCCAGAAGCCGAACCTGATCCTCGCCTGCATCGCAGCCGGCATCGTGGCGTTCTACTTCGGCAAGCTCATGACGTACTTCGACCCGTTCATGGGCCTCCTGGACAACCTGTCTGTGGCGCTGTGGGCCATCATCGGCACGGGCAAGGCGCTCTCCGCCGGCCTTGACCTGGTGCCCGCCGTCATCCTGGGAACCATCACCGCCAACGGCGGCGGCATCGTGCGCGACATCTGCATGAACCGGGAACCCGAGGCGTTCCAAGCGGGCACGGTGTACGTGAGCGCGGCGTTCATCGGCGCACTTGCCTTCGCCGTCATGAAGCAGAACCACCTGCTCGATCAGTATGCGGCCATCACGTGCGTCGTGCTGGTCATGGGCATCCGCTACGCCTCGCTGGCGTTCGGCTGGCGAACCCGCCCGGCGCGCGACTACTCCGACGTGGTCACGCAGGCCGTCGCCCAGCCGGTCAAGCGCATGGCCAACCGCGTGCGCGCCCGTCGCCGCCCCACCGGCTTCCAGGCTCAGACCACCGGCCTGACCGGCCCCATCCCCCCGGTTACCGCCAAGGGCGTCACCGGCAGCATGCCGCCCATCGCCTCTTCGAGCGTCACCGGCAGCATGGCCCCTATCGCATCCGACGGCTCGTCGCCGGATAGCGCCTTGGGCAACGGCGTTACCAGCACCGACGGCGAGAATCGCTGCTATCCGGAAAGCGACGACCAGCCGCCGCGCCCCGAGAGCGAGACGTAAGGGGCCCCGCAGGCCCGGGCAACGCCCGGCGGAAGCATGCGCGGCCGGCCCCAACCAAGCATCCGGCCGCGTCGGCTCGCAGGGGCATCCGACTCGTCCGCCAGCTGCCCCGTCAACAAGTGCGCGCCCGGCCCCGGACAGCACGGCCGCCCCATCCGCCCACGCCGGCGGATGACCTCTTCATCTCGGCTGCCAGCTGGGGCATCCGCCCCAGCTGTTGCGGAAACGGGACATCCAATATAACGGGATGTTGACGGTTCGCGTCTTTCGCAACGCCGCCGTGGATTCCCCGTTTCCAGCACGTTGACTTGCGTTACACTTTGGAATCGCACGTGCGAACGTGGTAGGTACTTGTTCTTAGAAGGAGACCCCATGGGCAGGAAGCACAAGTTCGACTATTTCGGCGCATTCGAGCAGCACTCGAAGCTTGCCGTCGCCGAGTCGGCGTTGTTGGTTGAAACCATCGAGCAGTTCACGGAAGCATCCGCGCTCGAAGAGAACACGCAGAAGGCGCATGAGATCGAGCACGAGGGCGACACGATCAACCACAAGATCTTCAAGACGGTCGCCACCGACTTCATCACCCCCATCGACCGCGAGGACATCATCGAGATGTGCCAGGCGCTCGACGACATCGTCGACGACATCGAAGACGTCATGCTGCGCTTCTACATGTACGACATCCACTTCATGCACGACCAGGCCATCGAGTTCGCGAAGCTCATCCAGGGCAGCTGCGAGGCGCTCGACAAGGCCATGTGCGACTTCCGCAACTTCAAGAAGTCGAAGAACTTCGTGCACCTCATCGTGAAGGTCCACGACCTTGAGGAGCAGGCCGACCAGCTCTACACCAAGGTCATCCGCGACCTGCATGTAAACGACTACGACAACCCCATGCGCGTACAAGTGTGGACGAACCTGTTCGACAGCATGGAAGCCTGCTGCGACGCATGCGAGCTTGCAGCCGACGTCATGAACACCATCATGCTGAAGAACGTGTAGGCACAGGCTGCACAAACCCATAGAATCGCGAAAGGCCCGCTCACGCGGGCCTTTCTCATGCAATCGCAATACGAGGCGCCGAAGGCGCCGGGCGCCAATGGCAATCATCCGGCAACCACATGCCGATGACATCGGCAAACAACCGCACCCGAACGAAAGAAGGCCCGGCGCCGACGGCTACCCGTCGCGACGCCGGGCCTTGCGGTTGCAAGGTTGCCGACCAGGCCGCACCTTATGCGTAGAAAGCGAACACGCGGCGACGCTCGCCGCCGATGGTGGTCAGGTTGCCGTGGCCGGGCAGGACCACGGTGTCGTCGGGCAGGACCGCCAGGCGCTTGAGCGACTTGCGCATGGCCGACATGCTGCCGCCGCTGAAGTCGGTGCGGCCGATGGAGCCGAAGAACAGCGTGTCGCCGGCGATCAGGACCGGCTTGGCATCCAGACGCTCGGTGAGCGAGGAATCCAAGAACAGGCACATGCTGCCCTCGGTGTGACCGGGGGTGCTGATGACCTTCCACGGCATGTTGCCGATCTTCACCACGTCGCCGTGGTTGACGCGCTGGTCGACCGGGCATGCGGGGAACTTCTGGTCGTCGCGCGGCACGGGCTTGTCGCCGCAGATCATGTCAGCGTCGATGGCCGAGGCGATGACGGTGGCGCCCGTGAGGCTGCGCAGCTCGGCGGCGGCCGCCACATGATCGGAGTGGCGATGCGTCAGCACGATGGCATCGAGCTTGCGCCCGCCCAAAGCCGCCGCGATCTTCTTCGCATCGCTTGCGGGGTCCACCACGAAGGTGGCGGAGCCGTCCGATACGATGTACACGTTGGTCTGATACGGTCCTAGAACCAGGAACGCTGCGTCGACGCACGTTCCCTTCACCTTATATGCCATGTTGTCCTCCTAAATCAGTATCTTCGAGCGTCGAGGGCGGACGCACCGCCCCCCCCTCAACATTGCAACGGGAAGGAGAAGGACCCTTCGCCAAACAACCCTTCCCTAACGAACCGGAGCGGGAAACCCGCCGCCTCGGAACCCCCAAGGCGGCAGCCCCGCAAGGCCCTTGCTACAGCAGGGCGGAATCCTTTCCTCCGCCGACCTTCGGCACCATGCGGCGGGCATCGAACACGCCCTCGAGCGCCTTGAGCTTGCCGAGGATGATGTCGATGTGCGTGATGTCGCTGACCTGGAACAGGAAGCGCATCTCGGCCATGCCGTCGCGGTGCGACACCGTGTTCGACGACAAGACGTTCGCCCCCATGCCCGACAGCACGAGCACGACATCGGAAAGCAGCTGCAGGCGATCGAGTGCCTCGATGTAGACCTCCACCTTGAACGATGTGTTCTTCGGCAGGTCGCTTTCCCAATGCACCTTCATGATGCGCTCGGGCTGGGCCATGAGCTCCTTGGCGTTCGGGCAGTCGCGGCGATGCACCGACACGCCGCGGCCGCGCGTGACGAAACCGATGATGTCGTCGCCCGGCACGGGGTTGCAGCAACGCGACAGGCGCACGAGCGCGCCTTCCACGCCTTCCACCACCACGCCGTTGGAGCTTTTCGTCTCGTGCTTCTTCGGCTTGTTCACCAGCGTGAGCATGGGCGGCAGCTTGCCGGTGGTCATGGCAGCCGTGCCCAGGTTCAGCGGATCGGGCTGCTGATCGCCCTTGCGGCCCAGCTCGGCGAGCAGGCGGTTGGCCACGCTTTGCACGCTCTCCTTGCTGGTGCCGATATTGACCAGCATGTCGTCGGCATCCTTGTAGCCCAGGTGCTCGGCAACGGTGCGCAGCGCGCGCTCGGAGCGGGTGTTGGAGATGCCCAGGCCGTGCTTGCGCATCTCGCGTGCCAGCTTGTCGCGGCCGCTGAGCAGGTCGTCTGCGCGGGTGACCTTGCTGAAGTACGCGCGGATCTTGTTGCGCGCGCTGGGGGTTTTCACGATGTTGAGCCAGTCGCGGCTGGGGCTTGCCGACTTCTGCGTGAGGATCTCCACGCGGTCGCCCAGCTGCAGCTCGTAGGCCAGCGGCACGATGGCGCCGTTGACCTTCGCGCCCACGCAGTGGTTGCCCACCTCGGTGTGGATGGCATAGGCGAAGTCGACGGGCGTGGATCCGGCGCGCAGGCTCATGGCCTCGCCCTTCGGCGTGAACACGAACACCTCGGTAGGCGCCAGGTCCACCTTCAGGTCCTTCAGGAACTCGCGCGAATCGTGCGTCTCGTCCTGCCAGTCCACCATCTCGCGCAGCCAGGCCAGCTGCTTGTCCATGGAGTCGTTGCCGCCGCGTCCGCCCTTCTCCTTATAGCGCCAGTGCGCCGCCACGCCGTACTCGCTTTGGCGGTGCATCTCCTCGGTGCGGATCTGCACCTCGAGCGGCCTGCCGGCGGGGCCGATGACCGTGGTGTGCAGGCTTTGGTACATGTTGAACTTCGGCATGGCGATGTAGTCTTTGAACCGCCCGGGCATGGGGTGCCACAGCGTATGCACCGCGCCCAGCGCCGAGTAGCAGTCCTTCACCGACTTGACGATGATGCGCACGGCGATCAGGTCGTAGATCTCGGAGAAGCCCTTGCCCTTCTTCGCCATCTTCTGATAGATGCTGTACAGGTGCTTGGGGCGACCCATGATCTGCGCCTGGATGCTCACCTTGTCCATCTCGCCGCGCAGCACGGAGATGACCTGGTCAAGGTACTCCTCGCGCTCGGAACGGCTTTCGGTGACCATGCGCGAGACCTGCTTGAACTTGTTGGGCTCGAGGTAATAGAAGCTCAGGTCCTCGAGCTCCCATTTGATGGAGTTGATGCCCAGGCGGTGCGCGATGGGCGCATAGATCTCAAGCGTCTCGCGCGATTTGAAGATGCGGCGGTCCTCCTTGAGCGCAGCCAGGGTGCGCATGTTGTGCAGGCGGTCGGCCAGCTTGATGACGATGACGCGGATGTCCTTGCTCATGGCGACGAACATCTTGCGGATGGTGGCCGCCTGCTCGTCGGTGAGGGTTTCCACCTCGATGCGCGTGATCTTGGTGACGCCGTCGACCAGCTGCGCCACATGCGGGCCGAACTCCTGATCGACCAGCTGGCTGGTCACGTCGGTGTCCTCCACGGTGTCGTGCAGAAGCGCCGCGCACAGCGTCTCCACGTCCATGCGCAAATCGGCCAGGATGATGGCCACCTCCACCGGGTGCGCGATGAACGGCTCGCCCGACTTGCGGCACGCGCCCTCGTGGGCGTTGGCGGCGAAGCGGAAGGCCTTCTCAAGCTTGGCCTCCTCCTCGTCGGTCAGATAGCCGCGCGTCATGTCCTGCAGGTCGGCAAAGCGCTCATCGGGGGTTTTCTCGCCCTTGGGCATCACCTTCGTGGCCTCGGTGGAAAACGCCTTCTCCGCCACGTGCGGGCGGCCCAGCAGGCTATCGTCGACGGTTTGCCGGACCACGTCTGGTTGTGCCCCCAGCAGGTTCTGGTCCGATCGGCTATTCGACTTGTTCATTTCCAGCCTCCTTTGCAACGGCGGTGGTGGGCAGGATGGGATGCGATACGCGCTTCTGCAGGTCGGCGGCATTGCTGCGCATGACCCAATCGCGGAACGCATGGAAGATCTCGCGCTCATCCATCCCCTCGCGATAGCGCACGCTGTCGGTGAGCTGCACCTTATCCTGCGTGTCCTTCACATGGATGGAGCGCACCAGCCCGTCGGGGCCGAACATGGCGTGCGCCTCGATAAGCCCCAGCTCGCGGAACACCGCCACGGCGCACGTGACCGACGCCGTGTTCACCGGGAAGATATCGGTGGACACGTTCTTGGCCAGTTCGGCGTCGCTGGTGGTGAAGAATAGCGTGTCGGAGGCGCGCTGCATGGCGCGCAGCTTGCGGTACACCTGCGCCAAGCTGTCGTGGCACGGCGTCATGTCCGCCAGGATGCGCTCGTTGAGGGCGCAGTCGTTGCGGCTGAACAGCAGGTGCACGCAAGCCGGCTTGCCGTCACGTCCGGCGCGGCCCGACATCTGGTTGAATTCTATCTCGTTGAAGGGCATGTGGTACAGCACCACGTGGCGGATGTTCGGGATATCCACGCCCTCGCCGAACGCGCTGGTGGCGATGAGCACCAGGAGCGCGTCGGTGCGGAACAGCTGCTCGATGCGCTTGCGCTCGCTGCGCGACAAGCCCGCGTTGTAGAAGCCGATGAGCGGCGCCACCTGCGGCGCGTGCTTGCGCAGCGCGCGAGCGACGGCCACGGACTGCTCGCGGGAGTTCACGAACACCACCGTCTTCTCGCCGGTTGCCACCAGGTTGGCCAGGTAGTTGTCGCGGCTGGGCACGTTACGGCGGTCGTCCAGGCGCAGGTTCGGGCGATCGGAGGCGTCGAACACGCATGCGTCGATGGGCAGCTCGCGGCGCACGGCCTGGGCGCACTCGTCGTCGGCCGTGGCGGTGAGCGCGAGCACCGTGGGGTCGCCCAGCCTGCACACCGCGGAGCCGATGGTGGCGTACGCCTCTCGCTGGCCGGCGCGCGCCAGGCCCACGTGGTGCGCCTCATCGACCACCACGAACTTGACGCGCCCAGTGTAGGCGAACGAATCGGCATGCCATGCCAAGAACTCGGGCGTGGTCAGCGCGATGTCCACGCTGCCGTCGGCCAGGCCCGCGAACGCCTGGCGGCGCTCGTCGACCGTGGACTCGCCGGTAAGCGTGACCACGGTGATGCCGAAGGGCGCCAGCGCCTCGCGCAAATGGAACGCCTGGTCGGCGATGAGGGCGCGCAGCGGGTACACGAACAGGCTGGCCTCGCGGGCCGCCAGCGCGCGCAGCGTGGCGTGCACCTGGAAGGTCAGCGACTTGCCGCGGCCCGTGACCATGACGCCGAGCACCGACTTGCCTTCGGCAAGGTTATCCAAGATGTCGCGTTGGGCCTGGTGAAGCTGGCCGTCGCCGATGATGGCGCGCACGATGTGCTCGCGCAGGCGCTGCGGGTCCTGGCGCGCCATGGCCTCCCAATGGGCGCGGTTGACCTCCAGCTCGTTCTCGTATTCCTCGATGGCCTCGGGGTCGTGCGGCGCGTCGGCGCACAGCTCCTCATCGCGCGTGGCGTACAGGTCGCTCACGAAGCTGAGGTTCTCCGGGTTCAGGCACGCCTCCAAGGCGGCGCACGTGCGCGCCGGCGACAGCGACTTGAGCATGGCCTTCACGCTGCGGCGGTTCTTCCATTCGTCTATCTGCACCTCGAACGCGGCGTTGACCACGCTGTCGGTCTTCATGAGCGCCTCGATGTCGTTGCAGTGGAACATGATGCCGGCCACCGTGGTACGCCCGTTGGAAAGCGAGCACGAGAAATGGTTGCGCTCGGCGCCCACCGCGCGGCTGTGCAGCAGCGTGACGTCGCGCGCCAGATACACGGGCACGGGATGCTCCTGGCCGAACGGGGCCAGCGCATCGAGCTGCGCCACGTTGCGCAGCGTGAGCTCGTCGAGGTTCACGCATGCGTCGATGGTGATGAGCGGGTGGAACGCCCCCTCGGGCAGCACGTCCATGTACTCGCACAGGCGGCGCTCGAACTCGGGCAGTTTCTCGGTGGGAAGCGTCACGCCCACGGCCGCCTCATGCCCGCCGAAGCGCAGCAGCAGGTCGGAGCAGCTTTCCACGGCCTTGAACAGATTGACCTGGCCCACGCTGCGGCCGCTGCCGCGCGCCTCGTCGCCGTCGATGGTGAACAGCAGGCAGGGCACGCCGTAGGTGTTCACCAGGCGGCTTGCCACGATGCCCTTCACGCCCTCGTGCCACCCTTCGCCGGCCACCACCAGGGCGCGCTGGCCCTTGTAGGTTTCGGCGGCCTGGGCCTTGGCGATCTCGGAGAGCTCCGCCTCGATGGCTCGGCGCTGGTCGTTGACGCCCTCGAGGCGCTGCGCCTGCTGGTTGGCCTGCTCGAAGTCGTCGGTGAGCAGAAGGTCGAGCGCCAGCTGCGCGTCGCCCATGCGGCCGGCGGCGTTCAGGCGCGGGATGATGGAGAAGCTGAGGTTGGTGGCGGTGACCTGCTTGCCGGCGGCGCCGGAGGTGTCGAGCAGCGCGGCGATACACGGGCGCGGGGCCTGGTTGATGCGGCGCAGGCCGTCGGCCACCAGGGCGCGGTTCTCGTCGCGCATGGGCATGAGGTCGGCGATGGTGCCGAGCGTGGCGAAGTCGGTGTACTGGCGCCACAGGTGCGGCTTGCCGAAGCGACCGCCCAGCGCCTGCACCATCTTGAGCGCCACGCCCACGCCGGCCAGGATGGCGCTGGGGCAGGCGAGGTCGCGCTTCGGGTCCGCCACGGGCACGCCCTCGGGCACCAGGTCGGAGGGCTCGTGATGGTCGGTGACAGCCACTTCGATACCGCGCTCCTGCAGCAGGCGCACCTCGGCCTTGCAGGCGATGCCACAGTCGACGGTGACTAGGAAGTCAGGCTTGACCTGCGACAAGCGCTCGATGGCCGCCGGAGTGATGGCGTAGCCCTCCTCGAAGCGGCGGGGGATGAACGGCGTGACGCGCGCGCCGAACTCGCGCAGGCCGCGCGTCATGACGGTGGTGGCGGAGATGCCGTCCAAGTCGAAATCGCCGAACACGAGGATGTGATCGCCGCGGCGGATGGCGGCCTCAAGCGCATCGGCGGCCTCGGACAACCCGGGGATGATGTAAGGATCGCGCCAGTCGCGGTCGAGCGACGGCGTGAGAAAACGGTTCGCGGCTTCCGGGGTGTCGATGCCGCGCGAGACGAGCGTGGCCGCGATGAAGTGCGGCATGTGCAGCTCGCGCTGCAGGGATGCGACCGCCTCGGGCTCTGCCGCCTTGATGTTGAATCTGGCAGACATGGTGGGTACCTACTTATTGCAGTGCTTTCCTATAGTTCGCCTCTATTGTCGCACAAGTGCATGGCGGCGCCGCCGGGAAGTGCCGCGGTCGGCGGGCAACGTGGCAAGCGGTTCGGGCGATGCGCCCGGATGCGCTGCGGAAGCGCGCGGGGAGGCGCGACCACGCGATGCCGTCCCGGCTGCCGCGCCTGCAGCCGCCCCGTTCGCAGCTTTTTTGCAGCCTTTCGCCCTTAGCCCGCAGCCTGACGCAGCCGTGCGATAATGGGGCCTTCCTACCCTGAACAACGTGCAGGAGCATCGCATGGCCAATTGCCTTGTCGCCCAATCGGGCGGCCCTACCGCCGTCATCAACGCCAGCCTTGCCGGCGTCATCCGCGCAAACCAGCTCAACCCGCTCTACGACCGCGTCCTCGGCGGCCTTCACGGCATCGAGGGAACGCTGGCGGGCAACCTGTTCGACCTGACCGACCTGAGCGGCCGCGAGATCGAGGTACTCAAGCAAACGCCTTCGTGCGCGCTGGGCACGTGCCGCTACAAGTTCTCCGACGAGGCCGATTTCCAGCGCCTCATCGACGTCATGGACGAGAACGACATCTCCACCATGTTCTACATCGGCGGCAACGGTTCCATGTCCACGGTAGCCGCCATGACCGCCTGGGCCGCCGAGCGCAACCTGGACAAGCGCTTCATCGGCATCCCGAAGACCGTCGACAACGACCTGGGGCTTATGGACCACTGCCCCGGCTTCGCCAGCGCCGCGAAGGTGGCGTGCGAGATAACGCACGCCACGCGCATGGATTACGACGCCTACACGCGCCCCGAGGTGTTCGTGCTGGAGACCATGGGCCGCGACGCAGGCTGGCTTGCGGCCAGCACGTGCCTGACCGGCGACGTCGACTTGCTCGTGCTGCCTGAGGTGGATTTCCGCCGCAGCATCTTCCTGGAGCAGGTGCGCGCGAAGATGGAGCAGCAGGGCAACTGCTACGTAGTGGTTTCGGAAGGCGCGCGCTGGTACGACGGCACGTACCTGTCGGCCAACGGCAAGGTCGCCGACGGGCTGGGACACGCCATGCTGGGCGGAGCCGCCGGGCGACTGAAGTCCATGATCGTGGAAGCCGGCATCGTGCCGCGCTGCGTGGTGCAGGACCTGTCGCGCGTGGCGCGCTCGAGTAACTTCGCCATGAGCTTGGTGGACCTTGAGGAGTCCTACGACCTGGGCGTCTCCGCACACATGCGCAGCGCGAAGCCCGAGTTCACCGGTCAGGTGGTGGGTATCCGCCGAGGCCGGGGCGTCGACGGCGGCTACAACACCGAGTTCTTCGCCTGCCCCGCCTCCGACCTGGCCAACTTCGTGCGCCCCTTCCCCAGCGAATGGATCTTGCCGAACTACCAAGGCGTCTCCGACGAGGCGCTGGACTACTTCCGCCCGCTCATCCAAGGCGAACCGAAGCTGATCTGCGAGAACGGCATCCCCGTGACCATGCGCCCCTTCAACAGGCGCTAGCGTGCAAGGCCTGCAGGCCATAAGGCGAAGCGGCTGCGAGCACGAAAGCGAAGCGGCTGCGCCCGCGTAGACGGCGAGCTCGCGGCTTCGGGCTCTAGAACGCGATGCCGAATGCGGAGATGATGAGGCCCCAGAACACGCCCGTGGCCCACAGGCCCGCCAGCACGATGAGGTTCTGGCGAAGGCGGCGGTTGGCGCGGAACAGCACCAGCAGGCCCACACCGGCCGACACCAGAAGGCCCGCCATCATGGCGCCCGCGCCGAGCGCGCCCTCGACGTAGAGCTGCGCGATTACCACACTTGCCGCGCAGTTCGGGATAAGGCCCACCAACGCGCTGCCAAGCACCGACAGCGCCGGGTTGCTGCCCAGGAATGCCGCCAACGCGTCCTCGCCGACCAGCTCCAACGCACCGTCAAGCACAAGGGTGATGATGAAGATGAACACCGTGACCTGCACCGTGTGCTTGAGGGCGCTGCGCAAGATGGAGCCGCCCTCGTGATGGTGCTCGTGTTCCTCATCGTGCTCGAAATCGTACGCCAGCTCCGGCTGCTGCTCGCAAGTTTCGCAATCGCCGTTGCAATGGCAGCGATCGCGTTCGCACAGCTCGTGGATACGCAGCTTCTCGCGGTCGCGGCGCGCCAGGCGGATGACCGCGTCCACCACGAATCCCATGACCATGCCGATCATCAGCTTCACGCCCATGATCTTCAGGATGGTCGCCGGCGCCACCTGCTCGGCCAGGAAGATGGGCAGCATCTCGTCGGAGGTGGACAGGAACACGGCGAACAGCGTGCCCAGCGTGATGACGCGGCCCGCCCACAGCGTTGCTGCCGCCGCCGAGAAGCCGCATTGCGGGACGATGCCCACGAGCGCGCCGACCACCGGTCCTGCCGCGCCCGCGCGCCGCACGGCCTCCTCGGCCTTGTCGCCCGCCTTGTGCTCGAGCCATTCCATTGCCAGATAGGTGACGAACAAAAACGGGATAAGGTACAGCGTGTCCTCGACGGAGTGCTCGAGGACGTGCCCGATGAGATGCGTGATGTCTTCCATGAACCTTGCCTTGCGATCGAAAGATGCCCTTGCCTGCGCATGCGTTGCATGCGCTCCATGTGTCAGGTTCCCAGTTTACAGAACGCGTCAAGCGAACGTGAAGAAACCGTGAACGATGGTTAACTTTCCCGGCTTTTGCCCTCCCGGGCCGCGCCCTGGAATCGCGAGACGCGAACGCCGCGCCCGATGAACAGGTTCCAGGAGGGTGTTCATCCAATCCCGCACGCGAACAGGTTCCTGGAACCCGTTCAAGCGAACGTGAACAGGTACCTGGAACCTGTTCAGGCCAACCGCCCTCGTGCTGGGACATGAACAGGTTCCAGGAGGGTGTTCATCCAGCTTGCGATATAAGACGGGCCCGGGATTTCTCCCGGGCCCGTGAGGGTCTTACCCAATCAACCCTCGCTTGGTGCCGAGGGCGGCAAACGAGATTGCGCGGGGCGACCGGCTAGGCCAGCGCCGCCTTCAGTTGATCGATGCCGTCGAACGGGGTTTCGCTGTTCCCGTTTTGTCGGTCGATCTTGATGACTGCGCCCTTCCACGTGGGGTCCTTGCGCTGGGCAGCCGAGCTTGCCGGCGCGTCATCGGCGGGCTTGCCGCCTTCCCCATCGTGCTCCTTGAACTCGTCGGTTCGCACGACGAAGCGGTAGTCGAATTTCTTGCGGTCAGGCAGGCCCTTCGAATCGAAGCCGTATTTCAGCTGGCCGAGCATGCCGCGCATGGCCTCGACCGCGCCGGCCTCCCCGATGCCCACCATACCGAGCTCGCTGCTGTACAGCGACTTCGGCGACACGTACAGCGTGCGGATCTGGCGGCGACGACGCTCCTCGAAGCGGACGAGGATAGCGGCAATGACCACGATGCCGACCCACCATACGATCGCAAGCGTCAGATCGAGCGGGCTATCGATGCGGTTGAAGCCCAGGTGATACCACAGCACCAACAGCAGAGCCGCGACGACGGCCGCCGCGCCCAGCACCAGATAGTTGCTTTTCCTCATGGCGCTAAGCCTCCATTCCGGCGGGCTTGGCGGCGGGAGACCCCGAGGGGTCCTTGCCGTCGCCATCGCCCAAGACGTCGTTCATGTCGTTGCGCAGCTTGCGCTCGTGGTTCTTACGGCGAAGCGCCGCCGCAAGACCGTAGACAGCCGTCAGGACCATGCCGACGATCATGTACCAGTGCACCCAGCAACGATCCTCGACTGACTCCCTGCCCAACGGGTTCTCGGCGTCGTAGATCCGCTCCTCCTCGACCGGGTTATCGGCCTCGGGGCCGCCCGTCACCGATTCGTACGCGCCCTCGAGCACGTCGGCCAACGCATCGAGCGGGCCGGCGGCCGCAGGCGCCGGAGTCGAAGCCGAGGCGGGCGTCGAGCCGTTGCCCGGATTCGGAGTCGAACCGGGCGTCGTGCCGTCCGGAGTCGTGCCAGGCGTCGAGCCGTCGCCGGGGGTCGGGCTCGGGGTGGGCTCCGGTGTCGGATTCGTGCCATCATCCGGGTTCGGCGTCGGGGGCACCGGAGCCGGCGTGACCGTCAACGTGCCCAGGTGCTCGTCGATGACGTAGTTGGCAGCATCGACATCGCCCCACGTGATGCGATAGGTGTTCTCTGAGCTGCCCACCTCGGTCTGGCTGCCGGTGGCGGCCGCCGTGACGCGGTCCTCGCCCTGCAGACCCTCGATCGACAGCTCATTGTTCACAAGCTCGCTGCCGTCGTAGATCTTCGAGTCGCTGCCCGTGGTCACCATCAGCGACGCGGGCATGATGCGGTACGTGCGCTCGACGCTGCCCGCGTAGTTGCCCTTGCCGACGACGGCCACGGTCACCTCGCCGACGTTCTTCACGTCGCCGGAGAAGGAAAGCTCGTAATCGCGGCCCTTCACCAGCGCCCTACCGTCCTTATCGACCACTTCGGGCTCGAAGCGCTGGTCCGCGCCGTTGTACACCGTGTCGGTCAGATAGCCGACCGTCACGCCGCCGAACGCGCCGGCGTCATCGGGGTCGATGGACTGCGCCGACACCGTCAGCGTGCCGAGGTTCTCCTCGACCGTGTAGTTCTCAGCCTTCGCGTTGCCGTCCCACACCAGCTCGTAGCCGTTTTCGCTCGTGCCGACGGTGGTCTGGCTGCCGGTGGTCTTGAGGGTTGCGGCCTCGCCGTTCACGAAGCCGGACGCCTTGCCCTCGGCCGTCAGCGCATTGCCGTCGTAGGGCTTGGAGGCGCTCGGGG